>Ga0315905_10000305_pt1 | contig 53885 bp, 49 predicted proteins | sample LakEriMetagenome_5_FD_203522 | JGI IMG/M metagenome (GOLD analysis project Ga0315905, IMG submission 203522) | Freshwater fungal communities from buoy surface, Lake Erie, Ohio, United States - Buoy 4 MA121 | ecosystem: Environmental > Aquatic > Freshwater > Lake | place: USA: Lake Erie, Ohio...
ACAGTTAACAAGTAGATGCACCCTGATAACTAACTTCCCCTAGCCGGCTAACACCACTGGGGGTTTTTTCTTGTTTATGGTTAGCACTACACAATCATTACCATATAATTTTTCCGGAACATCATACAGTATCCTAGAACAGTTAATCAGTGGATGCACCCTGATAACTAACTTCCCCTAGCCGGCTAAGACTTCTGGGAGTTGTTTATATTTCTAACCTTTTTCTCAAACCTGCTAGGCAGTTAACTTATGAGACTAACACAAATCAAATTTGTTAACAATAAATTTATCCTGAATATCTTTATACACCTGAGAACATTTAATTGGTAGATGCACCCTGATAACTAAACTCCCCCGGCTAATATCTGCCGGGGATTTTTTCTCAAAAACATTACTTTAATCTACCATATCATTAAAACCATTCTCTGGCAATATCCCCATTCAAGAAGTTTTTGGTTATTTTCACATCAGAACTACTTCCTGCAACTTACACAGTGGCGAAATATACTACTAAAGTCATGGATATGCTAACCTAAAAATTTTCTAGCCATCACTTTCATTGTATTGTTACCCTTATGGTTGACTCCAGAATGATTACTGCGATCGCTAATAGCATTCTTTGTTATTTCTTTATAATTTTTTGAATGAACAGCAATTTAATAATCTGTGATTTCTTTATAACATATTCTAGATTGACATATCAATACTCCTGACAAAATTCAGTTATTTTACTGAGAAAGAAATAGGTAATAGGTGAGATTTTGATTAGTTACCCATTACCTATTATTTATCAGCCTAAATTACCCTAAATTTAGCCCGCTAACAAATTAAGTGATTTAGTCAATTGTAATTTGTTGAGGTGCATTTGCTTTACTGCTTTGGGTTTCTGTGCCTGGGTTGCTGGAACTTTTTGAACAGCATTTTTTATCTAGCCAACTTTTGACGGGTTCTTCATTTAGGTTGAGACGGAGGACACCAGAAACGAACCCACCCATAAAAGAGACTGGATTCTGGGCAAATTCTTTAACTAGGGGGGATAATTCACTAATAAACATTACACTCTCCAAGTATTGCTGTAAAAAATTATTAATTCTTCATTAATCTTAACATATCTGTCTGAGAAAACAACTAGTACGGTGATCAAGTCAAAGCTTTTAATGATTGAGAATGAACTTAGGACGAATTTCGATCTGTATAATCACTTAACAAGTAGGTTGGCGTTAAAAATTGTCGTTATGATCAGGGAACAGGGAACAGGGAACAGGGAACAGGGAACAGGGAACAGGAAACAGGGAACAGGGAACAGGCTTCGCCGTGAGCGTCAGCCGAACGGTTTTGGGTAACTTTAGTTTTCGTTACTTATGTCGTTTTTTTTCCGTTCACCTACTTCACTAGGATAATTAATCTTGATTTCCAGCCCGTATTTAATTAAAATAAGCTATCTAAATTAAAATTAAAAATTAAATTATGGCCAGCAACTGGGAAAACTTTCTCAAGAATTTAGGTGAATGGCGTGGTTCATTTACTAAAATATCTGCCGATGGTGAAATATTAGATTCTACTCCTAGTATTCTAAATTTGGAAGCGGATGATCATAATCAAGTTGTACTGTTTAGATTACGCCGTTTTAATTCTGGTAATTATGATAGTCCTCCTATTCAGGATTATCAACAGGAATATCGTTCTTTAGGAAGACAGAATATCTTTTTTGCCACGGGAGCTTTTTCTAAAGGAACATTGCAATTAGCGCCTTTTTCTGAATTTGGAGCCGAATACGGTTTTGTTGATCATGATCGTCGCTTGCGTTTAGTGCAATTATATGATCAAAAAGGCAACTTTATTAGTTTAACTCTGATTAGGGAATTTCGCAGTTTTACAGATGCTTACGAACGCCCGCAATTGACGGTGGAACAGTTGATTGGTAATTGGCAAGGACAAGCTCATACAGTTTACGCGGATTTAAGACCATCAGAAACCTATGCCACTTATTTAGAAATTAAAAAAATAGGTGATGGATATTTAGAACAAAAATTATCTTTCCAGTCGCAAATTATAACTACAAAAGCTAGGATAGAAGGAAATAAAATTATCTCAGAAACGGAAGGAATTGCTCGCCAGATTTTGTTATTGCCTGATGGCAGTTCTAGCGATGTTCCTCTGCAACTACAATTGAGAAAATCCTTTTTTGTCGCCGCAGGTTGGTTAGTTAGAGAAAATGAACGTCAACGGTTAATTCGTAATTATAGCGACAAGGGGGAATGGATTAGCTCAACTCATATTATTGAACATAAATAGGGTTAACTTTGATAAAATACGTTTGTTTGAGCAGAAATGGGTGAACTAAAAGCCCATTTCAGAGGAGTTAAGCCGAGTACGGGCGAACGGACGTTCGCCCCTAGTTAGGAATTTTAAGGGGTGATTAATTGGCTGGGGAACATACATTTATCAGAGTCGCAACCACTAGGACCCGATTCTAATAACTCACCCAAATCGTAGCGGCTTAAAGCACCACAGAAGTCATCTGTCTTGCGTCGAATCTTGACCTCTCTAGATAAACGTTCATAGGTCTGCTTATCTATAGGCTCAAAGGGTAAACGGGGAAAGGTTTGGATATCATCAAACCGTGCTAACAATGCAGCGGAAACATATCCTTCGTCATTTTGGATAGCTTCATATATGCGTGTTCCCAATGCTTCTATTTCTTCGGAACGAAGTTCTAGAGTAGCTGAAGTGTTATGTGTCACATAATGGTTTTGAACTTGCATAACAAAATCTAATTGTGCTAAGACAGAGAACCGAGAAACATCTATTTCCTCAGCGCCCGGCAAATCCGCCCAGGACACAGCTATAGGTATTTCTACTAACCATTCCGTACACCGGGAATCGAAAGGATCATTAAGTAAGTTGCCATTTTCGTCCTTGTCAGATTGGGAGGGAATGACGTTGTAACCATAATCTAGACAGGCTAGGGCTACGGGGTCATTTTTCCGAAAAGTGATGCGACGGATGAATCTTTGGGCTTTGGGGGGATGCCAACCAGGTGAAGCACCTGTCAAGAGGGATTTAGTGCCGGCTGGTTGAACTGTAGTACAACGGTTAGGGCGTTTTATCTGATGGCGATCGCAATATTCCCATACTACCTGATGGACTACATCTTTCCAGAAGTTAAGATATTTTTGCTCACCACGTTTAAATATCAGTCCTTCGGGAGTTTCTGGTCTTCCTGCTTCCCACCAGCGCAACCAGTCTGTACCAAAAGCATGAACAAAGAAGTCAAATAATCCAGTAAAGGATACACCGACAATGGGGTCAAGTTCTCGACTGTATTGATAACGCGGTTCAAGAAATTGATGATTTAACAGCGCAACCACAGAAAGCGCACCAGCGGCAAAGGCTTCTTCCTGTTCTTTGTAGTTATCGGGGTCAAGCTGGTTTAAATGTACCTCTGATAAATTACAATTTCCGGTTAGAGTATTACCAAAAACACCTTTATGATATTCAGGCTCATTGAAGCAGTAAGTATCATGTAATCCTGGTAGTTGTTCAACACTTTTCACAACCTGCCATTTACCTTTATGTTTAGCATCTGTACCTTTAGTTACATCTAAACGCTGACAAGGAATTTCGCCACAATCGGTTATTTGCAGGTAGCACAAATCTCTACTTCTAATGCCATAGTTGGTAACTGACCCTTTGTGAGCGCAAAGATTTACAGATGAACGAATACCGCATTTAGTTAGTAGTAACTGAACTCGGTAAGCTCGATCATACTCAGAGATATATATTCTGATGCCGTTGCTTTGTGTATTTGAGCCGTCTGCATCTGCTAAACCAGCGATAAAGTGCAAAATTGCTTGACGATTCCAACTGGCAATGACGTTCAGTGCTTCTGAATTTGTTTTTAGGCTTTTTAAGAATTCTCCAGAAAACCCTAAATCTGTGACATCTGTAAAAGTAGGTAAGTAGTCATAATCTCTGATAGGAGATTTATTTCCTGAAAGATTTAAAGCGGCTTTCTGTTCGTAAAGCCTAACCTTGGCATTGTTGTTTTGATCTGTTGTCTCATCTCCTACCGCTACTCCTAAAGTGTAGGCATAGTTGGAATCAACATTTAATCCATCTTCGTATTGAATTTTAAATGGTTCAGTGTGGATAGCATACCGACTGGTATCCATCAAATCTTTTGTTTGAACTTCTTTATAATTCTTGCCAAATCTATCTTTGACAAAGAAGCGATGATATTCAGTTGCGTCTAAATATGAACCATCCCCAAAACGCACGCGATAGAGAACGCGAGAACTACCAGTTTTTAATGGTTTAACTTGACTCCAGTTTTTACCGTTCCAAATGTCAATTTCGCATCCAACAACATCCTCAATTTTGTGCATTCCATCTTTAGTGATGAGCAGAGTATCACCACTTACACAGTGAAAATTACTACCAATAATTTCTCCGCAATTGTGGGCAACAATGCCATTAGCATCAAATCGAGAAACCCCTGGTACAGTACAGTCAAAAACTGCTTCCACTCCATCAGGTATAATTTCCTTGATTTTAACTGCAAATCGCTCACGATTTAGTTGTCGTTTGTATCCACTAATTAATTCTTGCAAGCGATTAGCTTTTTGAGGTTCCTGAAATCCGATAATGCTTTGAAACGCATAGATATTATCATTGGTGATTACAAGCTCATGCTGTGCTTTGCAAAAATACAAGGCTGGTTGACGATTGCTATCAGGAAGATGACGATAGCTTTCACTACGACGCTCTTGATAAATTGTTGAAATAATACCCAATCGAGCCAGCATTCTTTGAACAATTTTCAAAGTTTCCAGGTTGCTTTGTGCCAGTCTGACACTAACACCTTTTTGTTGATTACCTTGTACACTACCATCAGCATCGAATAAGCCACGTAAGAAACCACGATAAAATTCATAGCTGGCTTCCTCAATTTTATCTGTTGGTATTTTGTGTTCTAAGGTAACACCATAATTAGCTGCCAATCTAGCTAACCCTGATGAGTTGATCACTCGATGTTTTAGCTGCTTATGGTAGTGTCCAGACTCTGTGGAGCCAGAAAAATCAACAGCCTTTTTGAGTAAAGTAACAGCATATCTTCCCATTTCTTCTTGAGTATCTTCCCAATATCGTAGATACGCTGTTTTACCCGATTGTGTTGAGGCAATACTACCATCACCAATGAGATTACCAAGCAACCAACCCTCATCAAAAGTACCAAAACTGTCCCAAGGTTGTACCCCACGATGATTATGAACGAAAATATAATCACCAGGACTCAAATTTTCAGCTTCTACCCACTCGGAGTATTGCTTTTTCTGAGTTTGAGCAGTCACCTTAAGTAGCTGATGATTGCCGGTTAAACGCAATTCATAGCCCTCTTGAGTGATAACTTTTAATACGGGTTTGACTCCTGTAAACCAAAAGCCATCGGTTGTAGTGCTGAACAATTCTCCATTGACATACACACTCAACTGTTTACCTATCAAATCTTTAACAAGTCTTGCACCTTGTTCAGTGTGAACCCAAGTATCAGCCGTTATGCACGGATTTAAACCAAACCTACCTGTTCTATGTTCTAGCTCATTAGCATCAATTTCAGGATGGTATTCTTTTATCCATTGCTCGACTTTCCCTTGCTCGTAAGCCTGCAAAAAGTCTCTTTTCCGTTCTGGTGTATTTAATAAATCAGCATTAGCTCTAGCGACTGCCTCACCAGCCCATTGAATTGCCCCTTCACCGCTGTAATATTGTTTACGTACAGCAGCAATGGATTCTTCTAAGGTTGGTTTGCGGTGAAAGACTCGTGTATGGTTGGCCATTCGCAAAGAATCACGTTCTGGATCTATACGCCAGTTACCTTCTGCGTCTTGTTGCCAGAGGTTATCTTTGGCAGTTGCGGCTTGTTCATCTTCAGAAACGAATTGACGCATACCCGCGCTTCTACGTATATTTCCTGCCACAATTGTTACAGCGGCTTCATCAATTAACAAGCAGCATTCAACTGAATTTAATTGTCTGCCTATTGCCTTATTGAGAATAGAGGCGCAACGCTGATACAATCCAGGTAATTTCACCGGATTAGCCATACCGCCAAAACCTTTGAGTGTTTCCCCGGATTGACGCACATCGGAAATATCTACAACTATTTGCACGTCATCGGTAAAGCGTTCATCAGTGGATAGTTCTAAAATACTTTGGTAGGATTTTACCCAACCTTCTCGACTATCTCCGACGTAAATAATAACACTGTTACCATCAATCAAGATTTGTGTAAGTTCACGACGTTGTTCCTTGGGTGTACTACCAACTTCACCTCGAATACTGATATTAATGCGGTTACGTATAGAAGGTAGCTGATTAATATACCGTGGTTCAATGACCGCTCCTGTACCACAACCCATCATAGCCAAATCCATCATTAACCCAAAGGCTTCCCAGTCTACAAGGTTAGTAGAGGTGCAGTTATAAGCACCAGAATAGTTTTTAGCCTTAGATAACCAATTCGTGCCACCAACCCACAACCAGCGCCCGCTAGGGAGACATTTCATGGTTCGCTGCATCTTATCCAAGATAACAGCCTCTTCATGGGTGAGTTTTCCTAATTCTATTAAACCCTGTAAAGTGCGATCGCACACTTGACTCCAGTTCTCTCTTAAACCCGCATCCGTGCGTCTGCTGTAGGTTCTAAAAAACACTGGATTGGCTGCTGGAGCAGATTCTGGAAAAGCTGCACCCTGACGTTGACGCTCAAGTTCTCGAATCATAATAAGATTTTGTTGCTGATTCACAAATTAAGACTATAACGTCAAGTAGTTATATAAGCAAAGATTGTTAAAATCATGTTTGTGTCAATTGTAACTGTATATTCTTTTCAGTAAAAAACCCTAAATGTAGTCTATAGTTGTCAATTTTCAAAGTTTCACTTACTTTTTTTCTCATAGTAGGTTATTTATGTAATTTAGTAATTTTTATATGCTCTATGGGTGCATATAATACTACACTTAGATAAATATACATCAACCTTCAACTGATAGATTGTAACCTTATCTTTTAGTTCTTGAATAAATTTATATTTTTCATGATTGTCATCTTTTAGTTCATGATCTTAATCTTTTAATATTTGAATAAATTTATATTTTTCATGATTGTTATCTTTTAGTTCATGATCTTAATCTTTTAAATATATTTTTATGACAAATTAAATTTGATTTTAAATAGAAATTTCTTGATAATTAACTTATCTTATTGTTATAAACACTTATAAGTTTTAATTAAATCTGTAATTATAATTAAATATAAAAATTATGATCAATAGTATTTATTTAGTAATTAAAAATATTCTAATTGTAAAAATAGTATGTAAATAACAATTTAGATAAAATATTGTATTTACTGAAAATTTGCCGTAAAATCAAAAAATTAAATATTTACAATATTATATTATGTGTATAATAATTTTAATTAACGCATAAATTAAAAAATAAATTACAAAATGTCACTAGCACCCTGGAAAAGTTTAATTACTCGCGCTTTACATCATAACCGTAGTCTTGCTTATTCTCGTTATGTACAACTAGCAACAATAAAAGAAAATGGTTTTCCTGCAAATCGTACTGTTGTTTTTCGTGGTTTTCTAGAAAATACTAACGAGTTAAAATTCATTACCGATATTCGTAGTGCAAAAGCCGAACAAATATCAAAACAAACTGTAGCGGAAGTTTGCTGGTATTTTCCTAAAACTAGGGAACAATTTCGTATTACTGGGGAATTAACATTAATAAGTGATGATTCTGACATCAATTTACAACCAGCGAGAATCAAAATGTGGCAAGAATTGAGTGATGCCGCAAGACTGCAATTTTGTTGGCCACATCCTGGTAAAATGAGGATAACAACAGCGACAGCCTTTACACCACCGGCACCAAACCCTATAGAACCAGTAGAAAATTTTTGTTTATTATTACTTGCAGCGATACAGGTAGATCATTTAGAATTGAGAGGTGAACCGCAAAATAGATGGGTTTACTACCGCAATGAAAACCAGGAATGGTTAGCTGAAGCAATAAACCCGTAATTTTATCTATAATTTTAAGATGCTGGTAAGATGCTGGTTTCAGTATTTCTAAATTCCTGCACCATCAAAAAATTCCTGAATCTGTTTATCTCGAAGATTACAGAAATTGTGTTCTTTTAGTAACTCATCTTCTTGGGGGAATTTACCAATTAAAATCGGGGTTTTTGTGGGATTTTGGAGAGATTGAATTTGTGCTTCTAGTGCTTCAATGCGGTCTACTAAAGTGCGAATTACCTGGGCTTCTGAGTCAGGTAAGTTACTATGTTCTAGAGGTGCAACCCGCACTCCAGAACGGTAAATAATGCGTCCAGGGACACCGACCACTGTGCAACTAGATGGTACATTTCTCAACACCACCGAACCAGCACCAATACGGACATGATCCCCAATTTCGATGTTTCCTAAAACTTTTGCTCCAGCACCAACTACGACATTTTCACCTAATGTGGGGTGACGTTTACCGCTTTGTTTACCTGTTCCTCCCAGAGTAACACCTTGGTAAATCAATGCGTAATTACCGATAATAGCTGTTTCTCCAATCACTACTCCCATTCCGTGGTCAATAAATACACCTTGACCAATTACAGCCCCTGGGTGAATTTCAATACCAGTTAGAAACCGAGCGACATGAGAAATTAAACGCGGGAAAAAAGGAATACCAATACCACGCAACCCGTGTGCAAAGCGGTGGAAAATTAAGGCTTGCAAACCAGGATAGCAGAATAAAACCTCCAACCAATTCCTGGCTGCGGGGTCACGTTCAAAGATAATACGAAAATCGGCACGGAGTCTAGAGAACATGAAAATAGTACCCTTAGATAGCACAACAAGCTATTCTCCCATAGTATCGTGATTTGGTCATGGAAATGGAAAATGGGGTGGTTATTTCAGAATAACTGAGATCATGAATCATTAAACGCAGATAAACGCAGATAAACGCAGATGAGAATGGATGAGTTTATCAATTTTATGATTCTGTGCTGCTTTTCATATTATGCAGGTTATTTAGGATTTAATTCTCTAATGCAGGTTTATGATTACCCCACCTGTGAGTATTCCTGGCTGAGTATGATAACTGCTGAATGTAAGTGATTGCAAATGATTAAGTAGTGGTTTGTCTAGTAATTCCATGAGTTTAAGTACAGGTATTTGGCGTTTAAGAAGATTTTGACCAGTTTCCCAGTCTAAGTAAATATATCCTTGATTTGGCTGAGGAATTATACTAAGACTATTTTTAAATTTGGGATTTTCTAGTAAAGATCTTTGCTTTTGACTCAAAATTTCTTTTAGTATGTTTAAGTCGGAAGTGAAAATCTCGTAATTATTTAAAGTTGTATGTACTCCTTTGACTTTCGTTTCCAAATTGATAGATTGATTATTCTGGTTTGTGGTTATAATTTGTGTCCAAGCTGATACTTTCTGTCCATTTAAGGTCAGGGAAATAACATTAAAACCACTACTATTAGCAATATTATCTAAATGTGCTATACCTGCTGCTAATTGCGGCGTTTTTTCGACTACAAATACCCAATTAGGAATTGCATTTTCTGAATTGGTTAATAAAGCTAAAGCGTATTCTCCTGTTACCCAAGTGAAAATATCTTGACTAAAGTTTAAATTCAAGTTTTGCTGGATTTTTATTAAAGGTTGTATGAGTCGAGAAATACCATCTTCACTAGAACCGTAAATAGTGGCTGTTCCTTGTTTCCACAGTTTTGCTAAATCACTATTACCTAAATTACTCAAGTTCGCTCCAGAAATTGCCAAAGTTGTTGATTCGGGAATATACTGTAATGCTGCAACAGGTTGAGATAATGGCAAAGATGGAGGTACAATTTGGGAGTTTGTTAAAAAGGTACTTTCTGCTAACAATCCTTGAGAATTTAAGGCTAAAGATAGAATTTGGCTATGATAAGTTGACTCCGCTAATTCTAATTTCTGCCATTTACTAATTTCGGGTAAATTAAAGAAGGTGACAGCTAGAGAATTTTTGGGTATTTGTTGACTAGCTTTTTGATATTCAAGAGAACTAACTAAGTTTAAATCTGGTGCTTGTAAATTATTAATTGCTGCTTTGATGACTTGGGGATGATTTGCAAATAAAACAAAATTATTAACAATTGCACCAGCTAAACTATTTGATATTTGGGACGGTGAATATTCTTGATGATCATAAATAACTTTCACACCTTTATATCGTTCAATCTCTAAATTATTTCCTGCAAACGCTCGTTTAGAAAATAATAATTCTAAAAATTCACGGCTTTTTACTGGGTTTTTGGTGGCAAGTGCCATTAAATACCCTGTTTGTAGTCCGTTGTCCGGGTCGCGGTCTATATCTAGGGTTGTGACAGCTAGGGTAATTTCATTGTTCAGCCAGGGTTGAATATCGTCTTGGTAATCTATATTACTTTTGGCTAATAGACTATTTTTGATTTGGGAAAATTCCCTTTTTTGTGCTATTTTCTGTAAAGCGTCAGGATTTACCAATAATGAAACCATTGCTGGTGAGAATTTGGGGACGAATATGGCTGCTCTGGGTTGAGAATTGGGAACTACGAGGCTGGGGGAATTTTTGCCGAAAACCCAGTAAAATATCGCAAGACTAACTATTAATAGCGTTACGAAAGCAACTACAAGGAAATTTAAAGGTGAGGGTTTATTATTTAGATTATTATTCACACTAGTTATATTTTCCAGTTTTTTCTGCCAACATAAATAGTATAGGATTTTTTAGAAAAACTGCATGACGGATAAATCATTTGCTCAACCCTTTACTCAAATTAGTGTTGAATACCTAGCACAATGCCTTACTGCGGATGAAGGCACGATTCAGTTAATAGATGTGCGTGAACCCCAAGAACTGGCCATATCACGAATAGAGGGATTTGTCAATCTTCCTTTAAGTGAATATGAGCAATGGAGTCAACAAATATCTACTCGCTTTGATCCTTCTATGGAAACTCTAGTTCTTTGCCATCATGGTATTCGTTCCGCTCAGATGTGTCAATGGTTAGTTGATCAAGGATTTACAAATGTTAAAAACATTATGGGTGGTATTGATGCTTACTCGATTTTAGTTGATCCTTCAGTTCCGCAATATTAGGGAAGAGAGAAGAGGGAAGATTCTTTCCTTCTCTTCCTCTAGTTAATAAGTTTGTATATTCACAAAGAAATATTAATATTTATTTTGTAACTAAAACCACAGCTTATGTTAGGGTACTATGAGATAATACTGAAAAGTTAGGAATTTACCTGATGTTCAGTTTTCAGCTATGTGTTGATGACGAACACAGCCAATAAATGCGGAAGGTAAATTTTGTGTTTAATGAAGACAATATGTGTATATAATTTGCTATCTTATATTAATTAATAATTAATTCTTTTTTGGGGTTTTGCTGGTGCAAACCACGCATTTTTTCAACTTTTGATTAAAATTTGCCTACAGTAAAAATATCAGCTATGCAAGTCCATTTGACTAATCGCCAACAAAATATACTTTCGGCCACTGTACGTCATTATATCGCTACAGCAGAGCCAGTAGGATCTAAAGCCCTAATTGATGGGTTTGATTTAGGTGTTAGCTCGGCTACTATTCGCAATGTCATGGGGGGCTTAGAAAAATCAGGGTTACTTTATCAACCGCATACCTCTGCGGGGAGAATTCCTTCTGATTCTGGTTATCGGATTTATGTGGATCAATTAATTGTACCATCAGAGACTTTAGTGAAAGAAGTAGAAGCGGTATTACAAAAACGTCTACACTGGGAAGATTGGAGTTTAGAAGCTTTGCTACAAGGCGCGGGACAAATTTTAGCAACATTAAGCGGTTGTATTAGCTTAATCACGATGCCGCAAACTACAATAGCAAAGTTACGCCATTTACAATTGGTGCAAATTGAAGCTAGTAAGATTATGTTGATTGTGGTTACTGATAGTTATGAAACCCATTCTAAGGTAATGGATTTATTTTCAGAATCATCAGTAATTAAACCGAATGAGGAAGTAATTGACCATCAATTGCAGATTGTTTCTAATTTTTTAAATAGTCACTTACGAGGACAAAGTTTATTAGAAATAGGCTATCTTGATTGGAATGAATTGGATCAAGAATTTCGAGTTTATGGTGAATTATTGAAAAGTTCTCTGGTAGAATTAACTAATCGCGCTCTTGCACCCACAGCTACACAAATTATGGTAAAAGGTATCGGAGAGGTTTTACGACAACCAGAATTTTCTCAAGTACAACAGGTGCAAACAATTATGCAATTGTTGGAAGAGGAACAAGACCAACTTTGGCATTTAATTTGTGAAGAGCCAGAAATAGATGATACTAGTAAATCGAAGGTAACGGTAAGAATTGGTGCAGAAAATCCTCTCAAACCTATTCGCACTTGTACTTTGATTTCTGCTATTTATCGTCGGGGTTCTGTGCCGGTGGGAAGTGTGGGGGTTTTGGGTCCAACTAGGTTAGACTATGAAAGTGCGATCGCTGTGGTCGCAGCAGCAGCAGATTATCTCTCAGAGGCTTTTAGTTAGTTAATTTCCAGGAAATTGGCCTGAAAAATTGCCATGATCACAAGGGAATAGGGAACTGGTTTTTTGGTGACTTTAGCTATTTTTAAATGCTTTTGTTTTTTCAATTTTTTATATTTCAATCATGATGAGAAAAATCACTTTTGGTCTATTATGGCTAGGATTTATTTCCTATGCCTTTTTCTTTGCTCCTCCCGAACAACCTGATACTTTTGAATTAATAAAAAATCTCTCTACAGGAAATTGGCAAGGAATTAATCCCCTGATTATATGTTTATTTAATATCATGGGGGTTTGTCCTTTTATATATAGCGCAGTGGTCTTTTTTGATGGTAGAGTTCAAAAAATACTGGCTTGGCCTTTTGCTATTGGTAGTTTTGCTTTAGGTGCATTTGCACTTTTACCATACTTGGCTTTAAGAGAACCTAATCAAAAGTTTATAGGTGAAAAAAATTCATTTTTGAAAATACTAGATTCCCAAATTTTGGGAATTTTATTAACGTTGGTTGCAACGGTTTTATTTATCTTTAGTTTACAAGGAAATTGGAGTAATTTTGTCGAACAGTGGCAAAATAACAGGTTTATTCATGTCATGAGTTTAGACTTTATCATGTTGAGTTTATTATTTCCAACCTTATTAGGAGATGATATGATGCGACGGGGGTGGCAAAATAATCAGTTATTTTGGTTATTTGCAATGCCTTTATTTGGAGCTTTAATATATTTGTGTGTCCGACCACCTATAGAAATAGAAAATAAGAAAGGAGTTGAAAATACAATATTTAACTAATTCAGGATTTACGCAATTGGGATAATATTCTAGATTGTAGTGAGAACTAAAGTTTCTCACTTTGAAACGTTACGGAAATACAGCACTTCTCGGTGTTATGAGGTACATATCTAGCGGGCAAGATGCCCGCACTACAAGAGTTTCATGATTCAACTTTGTACCTCATAAGAGCGGAAACCGCTGTAATATCAGGGCTAAAGCCCTGACTACAAACAAAACCTCATTATATTGGAAACTACCGTATAATCGGAAGAAATGTAAATTAATGATAGAAAAAATTCCTAGTTTATACAGCACTTCCCGATTTTATAAGGTACAAGAACCCCACCCCCAACCCCCTCCCCGCAAGCGAGGAGGGGGCTTAAGATGTAACTTATAAGAGCGGAAAACCCTGTAAGACTAGGGAATGGTCATTTATTTTCACCCTGTTGCATAAGTTGTAAATTTAACCAAATAATTGTAATAATTGTCCTGATGTGACAGATTTGAGATTGAACTAGGAAATAACTATAGCATTTTTTCATTTACAAGAGTCGGCTCTGACTTCCTTTTCGCTGCTATAGCAATTACTAGGCTAGAAACTGATGAAAAAAGTTAATATTTACCGCTTTTGCAATTATACTTTAATAGGTTTAATATCCTGCTGTTTGGTGTTAAATAGGGTTTCCCCGGCCTTGACTCAGACAGTTTCTCTAATTAACCCCGCACCTGATACTAGCTTGATTTGGCCGACCCAAGGAATTATTTCTCAAGGTTTTCGTAAATATGAACATGAAGGAATTGATATTGCGGGAGCAAAAGGTACACCGATTTTGGCTGCTGCTGCTGGTACAGTGGTAAAAGCTAGTTGGGACAATTGGGGATTAGGCAATTTTATCGAAATTAAACATCTTCATGGTAGTGTGACCGTTTATGGACATAATAGCCGTCTACTGGTCAGTAAAGGCCAACAGGTCAAACAAGGTCAAATTATTGCTGAAATGGGTTCAACAGGCAATAGCACTGCCCCTCATCTGCATTTTGAATTTTACCCCGATGGTCGTTTAGCTAGTAATCCTATTAGTTTATTACCGTCAACTACTATGGTAAAAACACCGATAAATGAACCGATTTCCCTGACCCCAAAGCCCGTTTTACCTGTTAGTAATAATACTGAATGTAATGGGACTTCAGTTATAACTGGAGAGACAGCAACAGCGAGTATTAAAGTTTGTGAGGAAAATAATCAGTTATTTTATTTGGGGAAATTAAAACAAGCACCAAATCAAATTTTAAAAATCCGAGCTTGGAAAGTTAATAATAACAGATATAGAGCAGATAATGGCACTTTTTCTTACTTAATTAGCCCAGAAAAAATAGAAATTTGGCGTAATGGTAATCCAATTCGTGCCGATAATTTTCTCACTGCTAATGGTGTGGGAAACTAAAACTACTAACGACTTTATGTAATTGATGATTTCATTACAAATACCTGATGTGACAGTTCAAATGGCGGAATATAGCAGCCAATGTGTTTCAGCAAAGAATTATAAAATCAATGAAGATTAAATCTAAACAAAAGTATCGTAAAACTTCACATAAAGGAGCAGATGATCATGGAATATTTGGCTTATTCCTATATGTATATAGAAGATGAAGAAACAAATGGAAATTTGGCATTAAATTTACCTAAATTAGGACAGGTATTGAATTGGCGACAATTTTTTAAATCTTCTGCATGGTTAACTTTGGCTGGTGTGAGTATATTACTAGCTACAGTTGCTCAAATGCAGTTTGCTTCCGCAGAATATGTCAGGACTAATGGTAGTTGTCTGAATATTCGTACAGGACCTAGCACCAATAATTCATCCATAGCTTGTGTTCAAAATGGTTCATACATTGGTGATACTGGAAATGTGAGAAATGGATTTGCGAGAATTTCCTCGGGACGTTACCGGGGATACTATGCTGCTGAAAGATGGATTGGTAACACTCCTGGCTATTCTTATCGTAGACACCGTTCTAGGTACGGTGTTGGCGGTAGATTAACTGTAGGATATGGCACAAGGGGTGAACGAGTGCGAGAAATCCAAAGGGCTTTAGGGATTAGGGTTGATGGTGTTTATGGTTCACGAACCATTAACGCGGTCCGTCACTTTCAAAGACGTAACGGACTGCGTGTAGATGGTGTTGTTGGTTATCAAACCCGGAGGGCTTTAGGTATTTAGCTGCGGTGACAAGTAATTTTTGACAAGTTGTAAAATGCGTTCTGCTGCATGGCCATCGCCAAAGGGATTAATGGCGGTGGCCATTTTGGTATAAGCGGCTGGGTTACTGAGTAGTTCACTAGTGGCTGCGACAATATTTTCCGTTTGTGTACCTACGAGTTTGGCTGTACCTGCGGTGACAGCCTCTGGCCTCTCTGTGGTATCTCTGAGAACCAACACTGGTTTACCCAAGCTGGGGGCTTCTTCTTGTAAACCACCAGAATCTGTTAAAATTAAATGCGATCGCTCAATAGCCCCCACTAATTCCGCATAATCTAAAGGTTCTGTCAAGAAAATCCGGGGATGATTCCCCAACAATTTTTGTAATGGTTCTCTAACTATCGGATTTTTATGTAATGGTAATAATAAAGCTGTATCAGGAAATTTCTCTAAAATCTGTAAAAAACTTTCAGCGATATCTTGCAGCGGTTCTCCCCAATTTTCCCGTCTATGAACCGTTGCTAAAATTGTCCGATATTGATGCCAATCTAAACCCGGTATATGACAAACTGGTTTAGTTGCAGCCACATTTAACAAAGCGTCAATCACTGTATTTCCTGTGAGGTGAATTTCTCCCAACACTCCAGAACTTTGTAAATTTTCCACCGCTAAAGTTGTCGGGGCAAAATGCAATTGTGTAAGCTGGGAAATTAATCTTCTATTAGCTTCTTCTGGAAAAGGATTAAATAAATCATCAGTTCTTAAACCAGCTTCCACATGACCAACAGGAATTTTTTGATAAAAAGCGGCCAAAGTTGCCGCAAAAGCAGTTGTCGTATCTCCTTGAACAATCACAAAATCTAAAGTTTGTTCCTGAAATAATGCTTCTAAACCTTGTAGACTTCGACAGGTAATCTCACTAAGAGATTGCTGACGCTGCATAATCTCCAAATTCCAATCAGCTTTGAGTTTGAACAACTTCATTACTTGTTCAACCATTTCTCGATGTTGTCCTGTGAGAATTACCTGCAATTCAAAATCTGGAGAATTTTGAAAAACTTGAATTACTGGTGCTAGTTTAATAGCTTCGGGACGAGTTCCTAAAATAATGCCAATGCGGTGTTGATTAGTCATTAGTCAAATAATTACAATTTACTTTTAATTTTCCTAGACGGTAATTAATTTTTTACCTAATTATACCAAATTGTTTATAGTATTTGCGGGCAAAATTATAGCCTGTAAGTGCTTGAGTATCTGGTTGTATGTGAAATAACACAACCTTACTGATGCGATCGCCCCATGATAAAAATTTGATTGTCCCTGTCACACCTGAAAAATAAAAATTATGACTTAAAGCTTGTTGAATACCTATTTTAGTATTACCATTTTTTTCCATAGCAATAGCTACTGTTTTAGTAGCATCGACAAACTTTTTATAATAGTCTATGTAGGTTGGGTTGAACAACGTGAAACCCAACATCTACGCGAATTGGTTGGGTTGAAGAATGAAACCCAACCAACAATTTTCTTAACTAAACCTTATTGGTTAAATGACAAACTTTTCTGTAATGGTTGCATTATTTAGAGTAACCCGGATTTGGAATTTTTCACCCATTTCAGCACAAAATTTTAATTTAATGTAATTATCTCCTTGTTCTCTGGCTTTAACTTCTAAAAATGGCTGGCCATTTTCATATAATCCTGATGGCTCAATGTTTATCTTCTTAATTAAATCAAGAGTATATTGATATTCAGCTATTTTTCCTTCTTCTTTAAATAGTTTAGCTACTTTTTGTAACTTGGCAATAGTTCCTTTCACATCTTCCAATTGACCAGGGTTAGAATCTTGGCTATTCTGAGCTAGTGCAAGGCTAGGATCAATACTCAAGGCTTGGGTAAAATCTTCAATTGCTCCTTTTAAATCTCCTATTTTAAAACGGGCAAAACCTCTGTTATTGTGAGTTATTGCAAGACTAGGATCAATACTCAAGGCTTGGGTAAAATTTTCAATCGCCTCTTTTAAATCTCCTGATAGTAGGCGGGCAAAACCTCGATTATTATAAGCTAGTGCGTAGTTAGGATTAAGACGAATGGCTTGGTTACAATCTTCAATTGCCCCTTTTAAATCTCCTGATAGTATGCGGGCAACACTCTGGTAGACGTAAGCTTCTGCTGCATCATTAGAATCAATAAATATTTCCATACTTGCCAATTTACTCCGGGCAAAACCTCGGTTATGATAGGCTTTTGGATCTTGAGAATTAACTTGTACTAACAGTAATCTTGATTCTCTTGCTGACTCTAAAATATTCGGCACATTTTGAGCATCAACTTTAGAGCTATATAATATTGCTCCTAGTACAAAAACTAAAGTTGTTAATTTTGATAATTTCATTTTGTTTTCCTTCTTCAATTAAGAACTTTTCAGATTTATCAATACCTTCGCTATGGTGCAAAACATGAGAATTGCTACTAACGGGACTTGTAATGAGGTGTAAATTCTAACTGGCTATCAACCGCCACCACCGCCGCCACCACCGCCACCGCCACCACCGCCGCCACCACCGCCACCACCGCCGCCACCACCGCCACCACCGCCGCCACCGCCACTGCTGCGTACTGGAATTACTTCTTCAAATTCGTTATGATATGAGCAGTTTTGGCAGTGGTGGGTTACTATTTGCTTTCCTTGGAAGCTAGTAGTTGCCGGAACTAATATTTTATAATTCCGTTTCAGCGTAAATTTTTGACATTGGGGACATTTTCGATCATTGATTGGCGAAACTATAACAAAGGCAATGTATGCGAAAAAGCACAGAAATATAAAGTTATTCCAATTCAAAACAAAGCCACCTTGTTGCCAATTGGGTTGAGGAATATTCAGAATTGCGCTAGGGAATGTCACCTGAACTTCTAGTTCTTGTTGCGGTGGAATAGGCTGATTCGCTACAAATTCAAATGTTTTCGGATTTACTTGACGGCTTGTAGCTGGTATACCAAAATTTTGAAAATCTTGGACTTTACCCGATAAAGTTTTTGGTAATTGTACCCGAACTTTTGCAGATTGAATTGGGGCTTTACGGTCAGCGAAAATGGCTTTCCAATAAACTTGAGTATTCTCATTATTAATATGCAGTCCGCCAACTACACGATATTTCAAAACAAAAGTATGTGTTTCTGGTGGTTTTAATTGATGTTGCCAACGAATCCAAAATTGATTATTTTCAATTCCGGTTTCACTAGGAATAATTTGATTATTTTCTTGAACCGTTACATCCTTAATTTCATCAACTTTATCCAAAGGAATATAGCGATATCGTTGATTAGGATAATCTGATTTAAACACATATTTTTGCGTTTCAGTGACTAACATATCGCCGTTATTTTGCACATCAATATTAACATTGATATAGTCCCAATAAAATGTTACTTCCTGTGCAACAGCATGACTAAATGTAATTAAAAATGTCACCAACACAGAAAGTAATGAAAAAGAGATTCTTTTGATCAATTGTTTATTCATAGTTTCGTTTTCTCTGTTTACCTTGTACCTTCTCTGGAGTTTGAGACAAAGAGTCTTGGTGAACCATAGTAGTATTCAGTAATATTCACCGCTTTTTGTTCTGACAAAACAAGTGTCTCCAAAATTTATGTTATTGTCATCACTAAGTTACTTAAGTATTTACCTTAATAAAGTTAATTATTCTCATAAATAATGTTAATTTTATTAACATTATTTTCCCTAAGAGCCTGAGAAGATTTTGAATCAGACTTACCCAGAAAAGCTTTTAAACTCTCATTCCCTCCTAACCTCCGTGTCCTCTGTGGTTCGTTATTTAATTTTCATCATCAAAACAGATAACTTTGAGATTAAATAATAATCAACTACCATTGCCCCACATAAACCCCACAATGAACACAAAAACAATATTTACCTCCTGGATAACTTGCCCTAAACCCAACCTCCAAGCCAAATTACGCCTATTTTGTCTACCCTATGCTGGTGGTAACAGGAGGGTTTTTCATACTTGGACTGATTATTTACCGAAAACTATTGAATTATGTCCTATAGAAATTCCTGGTAGAGGAAGACAAATTAAATCACCTCCATACACAGAAATTCAACCTTTAGTGCGAGAAATAGCCACCAATATCATCCCCTATTTAGACAAACCTTCTGCTTTTTTCGGTTACAGTATGGGTGCATTAATTAGTTTTGAGTTAATTAGGTTACTACGTTCTGAATATAATTTTCAACCTTTACATCTTTTTGTTGCTGCCCGTCACGCTCCGCAATTACCATTGAAAAAACCATTGATTTCTCAATTATCAGATGCGGATTTTTTAGCGGAAATATATCGCTTAAATGGGACTCCCAAGGAAGTGCTAGAAAATGCCGAACTCATGCAGCTTTTTATGCCTGTTATTCGCGCTGATTTTGCCTTGATAGAATCCTATATTTACGATCCTCAACCAGCTTTAGATTGTCCTATTGATACCTTTGGCGGTTTACAAGACCGAGAAGTTAGTTATAATTCCCTGGCAGCATGGCAAGAACAAACTACTGCTGATTTTTCATTACAAATGATGGACGGTGATCACTTTTTTATCAATACGGCTAAAACTACTTTACTTAAAAGTGTGATTCAATGTTTACAGTCGTATATCTAAGATATTTTTGTCCAAAAAAATAGCGAAAATTCCTATATTTATTTTTTAGATCCCGAATTTAGAGTTACTATTTAAATAGTACGGTAATTACGATAACAATATCTATAAAACCGAACTGTAATCAATTTATTTTCCAGTGTTACTATTTAGTTGGGAGGCTAAAGCTTAGGCTTTTTGGAAGTTAAAGGTTAGAAGTTTTGCCAGTAATATTATTGTTTACCAAGTCAAGAGCTTAAATTCAGTCTCGCCAAGTCAAGAAGTCAAATAGTGAGTTTTAAGGAGATAGCTATGACACTTGTACGTTGGGATCCGTTACGAGAAATGGAACGCTGGGACCCATTCCCTGAAATGGGCGCTCTCCAGCGGCAAATGAATCGCTTGTTTGAACAATTATTGCCAACAGACGGTGGTGAAAGGACAGGATTAACTTTCATTCCTGCGGCTGAGATTGCCGAAACTGATGGCGATTTGAGGTTGAAAATAGAAATACCAGGTGTTGACCCGAAGGATCTTAATGTTGAGGTCGCTCCTGAATCGGTTTCTATTAGCGGTGAGCGTAAGTCAGAAACTACAACGGAAGAAGGTGGTATGACTCGCTCAGAATTTCGTTATGGCAAGTTCAAACGGGTAATCGCTTTACCTGCTGTCGTAGACAATGAAAGAGTGGGAGCGGAATACAAGGATGGTATTCTCCGTCTTACCATTCCTAAGGCCGAATCAGAACGACAAAAGGCTGTAAAAGTTCGTCTTGGTTAATTGCCTCAAGGTAGGTTAAATTAGGAAGGGTGAAAGGATTCTAGAATCCTTTCATCCTTCAATTTTTTTGTAGGGATGATCGGAGATATTTTTTTAAAGTATGTCTGAAAGTATGCTTTTAATTCTATAACTAATTCTTAGGATAGATGCTACAAAGCACTCTTGCATCTACTAGTTATGAATGAATACAACCAGTTGATACTAGATTATTTTTTATATTGTTTTTTATATTATTAGGTGCAAGATGAGTAAATATATCTCGCTCGCTGTTAATATATCAGAAATTGTAGTTTGTGTTCCTGTTTGGATAGGATTGACTAATTTTTTGGCAAACTTCTATAAAAACATACACTGATACAGTTTTATTTGCTTGAATAGCTTTATAAAGAGGATTTGGATTGGTAATTACTAATTATGGCAACAAAAGTAGTTGATGTTAGAGAGTATACTGTCAGAGCGCACAAAAGAGTGATTCATACACGAGTTTTTAACTTTGTTTGTAAAGAATGTAATCAGGCTACAAAGAGGGAAACTTTCGGAACACGTCCTTTATATTGTGAAAGTTGTCGTCCCCCCCAACCTCCGAAAAAATCAGTTCAGATATCTGAACCGAGTAAACCGCGCCCCATGTCTTACAGCAGCGATATAAATTTAGAGTGAGTGAATTGCTATGAATTCCCCAGGACAATTACAACCACCGGATGTATTTATTACGCCATTGTTGGAATTACGAGATTACTATCAGAGTCTTGTACAAAAGTACCAACGTCTTTTTATGGAGGCGCGATCGCAATTAGATCATGTAGAATCTTTGTTATCTGCTTGGTCCTATAACAATGGCAATCAACCAATTGAGTCTATTAAAGATGATTCACTGTTATTGCTTTCTTCTCATCAGACTTCTGATGTCGAATGCTTGGAGTCTCTAGAGTCGGAAATTTCCTTAGACTCTTTAAAAACAGATCATTCCCTTGGACAAGTCAAGGACTCGGATAATTTTTCTTTTGAGCGTCGTCAGTATGTTGGCAAAGGTGAAGAAGTTTCTATGCTTCCTCACTATGGAAATATGACTCGCATGGAAGCACTGAAAAAGCTGATGCGAGAATATGTGGGAACTGTGTGTCACATAGATTTTATTGTGCGATCGCTTTATGGTGATTTAGAGTCTACTATTTTCAAGGTGGTTAAAGGTAGAGTTCAATCATCTCTAACTCAAGGAAGGGAAAGTGGTTATTGGTCAGGTATTCCTAATGAACCTGGTTGTTATACCCTAGATTTAAATTCACTAGGTCCGATTTATGCTAAGGGAATATCTAGGAGCATTAAATCTACGAAAACCAATAAAAACCTTGCCAAACCCCAGACGAAAGTAGTACCGATGTTGGCTCAATTTGATGGTCAATTTTTAATTGATGCTCTCACACTATTTCTAGAAAAAAATGCGGGGCGAATTTTCAATGTCAATGAAATACTCAATGGTATTTATGGAAATCTGGATGCTGAGGAAGTCAGAGAGGTGAAAAATAAGGTTCTCAATGAACTATCTAGGGGACATCGTACAGGCCGATTTGTGAGAGTTCCCAACCAAATTGGTTTATATACTTGGGATCTGAATGCAATTAGCCGATAATTAGTCAGTATTCAACACACCATGGTAGCATTCAGATGTCCGACTTCTACACAGAAATCATAAATCATAATTTACTCACAGGATTAAACAAAGAAGTCGGGCATCTTGCTCACGATTGATTCAACTAGCTCAACTCTAGACAACGAAGTGGATTCTCGTTCATCTAAAATCAGAGTAAAATCAAAGTAAGTGTTCACCCATTCTACCATAGATTATGTTTTTGTTACATCTGCCTGAAAAATGGTGTGACTTACATCTCCTACCAATATAGTTGGTAGATTTAGATTGAACGGGACTGACGGGGCTCGAACCCGCAACTTCCGCCGTGACAGGGCGGTGCTCTAACCAATTGAACTACAGTCCCTTGACCTGCACTTCAACTATTATGCCTGTTCTTTTTCTAATTGTCAAGTGGTTTGAGAAAATTTTTTTTGAATCAGTTTTTTAGCAAGTAGGGAAGAAAAATAAGTAGCATTTAATACTATTGATACACAAATGTATTTAATAAAACAAAGAATAGGCTGCCACGAAGGACAATAACCTTCTAGGGAAGCCAAAAGTGAGAAAAGCTGATATTTTCTTTTGATTTTTTTTCTCCACAGTTTTGGAGAGTCTCGCTATATTAGCAAGTAATAGGAAAAGTTGAAAAGGAGTTGACAAAAGATGGAAACCAAGCCCATGAACCCATCTCTAGGACTCGCGGATATTCCCCCCGGCTATCTTAATATTATGGGTTATGTTGACCAATCGGAGGTTAATGGACCAGGTTGTCGGGCTGTTGTCTGGGTACAAGGCTGTAACCGTGAGTGTTCCGGTTGTTTTAATCCTGACTCTTGGGCATTTGAGATTAATGATTTAGTGGCTATTGATACCTTGGCTGCAAGTATTCTCAAAAATCCCCATAATACGGGTGTAACTTTTTCTGGAGGTGAACCATTTTGGCAAGCGCCGGCATTAACGATTTTAGCCAAAAAGTTAAAAGCAGCGGGTTTAAATATTATGTCTTTTACTGGTTTTACACTCCAGCAATTACAATCTAATTCTGCCCCTCCAGGTGCAAAAGAATTATTAGCAGAATTAGATATTTTGATTGATGGTCCTTTTGTAAAATCTCTAGCAATTAATTCTCCTGATTCTCCGGTTTCTTCTAGTAATCAAAATGTGAATATTTTTAACCCAGAATTTGCAGATAAAATCACTTGGGCTAGTGATCAAATTGAGGTTCACATTCTCAAAGATGGTAATAGAATTGTTACAGGTTATCAAGGTTTATTGGAATTAAGTTAATTTTAGGGAGGCTGAAAATCAAGATAATCAAGATATATATTTCAGTCTCTCCCATTTATGAGAAAACCCTAAATAAAATTAGTTATAGTCAAGAAAAGGTAAGTTGTACAACTTATTTAAAATAATACCTATTGGCAGCAGCAGATAGTCCGCTGGTTTTATATTTAGATAATAATGTAAGCTATCTCTAAACGGGCGATCGCATTTTAGAGATGTAGGAAATGCGATCGAACTTCCTATAAAATAGCTTTTGTCAATCAGCTAAAATACTCAAAATTTTGTCAGCGATGTTTACGATGGGCAGTGTCAAGCCCTCAATTTCCCATTATCAAGGCGATCGCTTTTCGGTAAAATATCTTTATATTACCAATTATCGAGAAAACTTTTATGCCTTATAGTAAATTTACTTTGAGTAAAGCTGTAGATGATTTTCAACTGACAATTGTTGAAGGCGATCGCTTTCTACCAGAGATTTCCCCATTTAATCCGAGTTCTTTGCTCAAAGATACATTGAAAGAAACCATACCTTGGGCAGTTGCAGTAGGTAGTGAAAAAGCGCGTTCTGAAGGCATTATCAATCCCGTTTTACTAGAAGTCAAACGTCAGCTTCATGGACAAATTAGTGTCTTTTCCGGTGAAGAGTTCAACGTGCAGCCAGAGGTTGATTTGACGGGTTATGTTGATTTTCTGATTAGTCGCTCTCCAGAGCAATTGTATATTAAAGCCCCGGCAGTGGTTTTGGTGGAAGCGAAAAAAGAAGACCTAAAACCAGGACTGGGAAAATGTTTAGCCGAAATGGTAGCAGCACAACGCTTTAATCAACAGAAGCAGCAGCCGATTTCCACAATTTACGGAACGGTGACAAGTGGTACGGTTTGGCGGTTTCTCCAACTAGAAGGACAAACAGTAACCATTGACTTGAATGATTATCCAGTACCACCAGTTGATCAAATTTTGAGCTTTCTGATTTGGATGTCCCAGAATGGCTGAGGTAGGCGTTGGGGTTGTTGGGTCAGGAAGTAGCGGGTGCAATGGTTATGAGTGATGATTTTGATCAACCTTTATCCGATGAATTTTGGTTGCAAAATCCATGAAATTATTGCAAATAACCCCCCTACTGGTAAAAAAGGCCATTCCCCTGTAGTCAAGAATAGCTACAGACTATTTACTCCATTAAAAGTAACCGAGAAGGTTCTAAATGCACATACCAGGGAAAAGATTGTTCTTGAATATTTAGCCATTTTTCTTTATAAATTTCCCCTTGTAGATGATAATCATGGGGATGATTTGCAGCAGAATGTAATTTAAGGAATACTGTCATTCTGTGAGGTGTTTCACTGGTACGAACTAAATAACAAGGAAATGTATTTACTTGTTGAGGATCTTTTGTAAAAATCAAATGATGAGCGCGAATACCAACATAAGACAATTCTGAAGGAATATTTTCTCCAACTTCAAGAGTACAACCCCAATCAATTGCTTCTATTTTTTGAGGTGATAAAATATTAGCACGAGAAAAGTTTTTACAACCTGTAAGTTGAGCCACATTTACACTCGCAGGATGTTGAAAAATCTCATATTTAGAACCATAATGGGCGGCTTTTCCTTGTTCTAATACTAACAAATGGGGACATAAACGATAAGCTTCCTCCATATTATGAGTAACAAACAAAGTTACTCCCGAATAATCAGCCAGGATTTCTGTAACTTGTTGTTCTAATTGACTGCGTAAATGGGTATCAAGGGCAGAAAATGGCTCATCTAAAAGTAAGGCTTCTGGCTTGCTTGCTAAAGCCCTAGCTAATGCTACTCGTTGTTGTTGTCCCCCGGAAAGTTGGTGGGGATAGCGGTTTCCAAATCCTTGTAATTTCATGGCTATTAATTGCTTTTCTACCTCTGTTTTAGTATCTATATATTTTGGTATACCAAAGGCGATATTTTGGGCTACAGTAAGATGTGGGAATAAGGCATAATTTTGGAATAAAAACCCAATCCGTCGTTGATAAATGGGAATATTAATGTTATTTTCTGAGTCAAATAATACTCTATTATTTAAAATAATTTGTCCTCTTGTGGGTGTTTCTATGCCTGCTAGACAACGTAAAATCATGCTTTTTCCTGCGCCAGAACCTCCCAACAATCCTAGTGGTTCATTATTGGTATTAAAGGCAATTTTTAGATGAAAATTATCTAGTCTTTTTTCGATATTTAAAAACAAACTAGCTAGGGAGGAATCAACTAATAAAGAAGAGGATTTATTTTCTAATTCTATCGGTTTTATTGGTGATTTTGTGAGTTTGTGTTTATCCTGAAATTCTTGCCAGAAATTACCTAGAGTAATACCTGAAAGGGAAATGATCATCATGGTAATTGACCAAAACCAAGCTTCATTTATTGCCCCAGATTCTACTGCAAAATATATGGCCATGGGCATCGTTTGTGTTTGTCCAGGAATATTACCTGCTAACATTAAAGTTGCCCCAAATTCACCCAAAGCCCGCGCAAAAGCTAAGGTTGTGGCAGCTGCAATGCCTGGAAATGCTAAGGGTAAACTAATGCGCCAAAAAATTGTCAATTCTTTAGCACCCAAGGTTCTCGCTACTCGCAGAAGATTAGCATCAATTTGGCTAAAAGCCCCAAGTGCAGTTTTATACATTAGTGGGAATGAAACTACTGTAGCTGCGATGGCAGCACCGTACCAAGTAAAAACAATTGTGGTATCATAGGGTTCTAAAAGTTTACCAACTGGACCGTTCTTACCAAAGAATATCAGCAGTAAAAACCCAACTACTGTAGGTGGTAAAATCAACGGTGCAACAAATATACCCTCAATTAAAGATTTACCTTTACCGCGATATCCTAACATCCAATAAGCAGCAGATATACCTAAGAAGAAAGTGATAAAAGTTGCGAGTAAAGCCGTTTTTAACGATATCCAAAGTGGTGATAAGTCCTGTGGCATAGTTTTTTAGATCAACGGTATAAATTTTTATTTTTATTTTTATTTAAAACCCTTCTGTATTCCTGTATTTCTCAATGATTAAAGAATATTAAAATTTAAGGGTTTAGGTAGTTTAATAAATTGTGAGTAAGATCCCTGAATTTTTTATTTAATCTCAATCAATTATGATTTCTGGACAAAAGTTTGGGATCTACAATTTCACTTCTGTCAAGGTAGAATAAACCCATATTTCTTCAATACAGCTTTAGATTGATCACTAGATAAAAATTGGGAAAATTCTTTAGCAGCATCAACATTTTTACTGCGTTTAATAACTACTAATGGGTAAATAATGGCAGAGTGGTATTTTTCATCTGCTGCAACTACAATTTTTACCTGATTAGAGATTTTGGCATCAGTTATATATACTAAACCTGCATCAGCATTACCACTTTCTACAGATGCTAAAACTTGACGCACGTTATTAGCAAATACCAGTTTTGATTTAATTTCTGACCAGATTTTTAACTTTTCTAATACTTGTTGTCCGTATTGTCCTGCGGGTACGCTTCTCGGTTCACCAATGGCGATTTTTTTGACGTTGCTATCTTTAAGATTGTAGAAACTAGTGATACCAACAACATTTTTAGGTACTACCAAAACTAGCCGATTTTTAGCGATGATATTCCTTGTACCAGCAACTACAAGTCCTTTTTGTTCTAAAGCATCTACTTGTTTTTTCGCAGCAGATATGAAAATATCCGTGGGCGCACCTTGTTCTATTTGTTGCTGCAATGCCCCGGAAGATCCGAAATTATAACTAATATTGATGTTGCTCTTACTTTGTTGGTAAAGAGGTTTAATTTCTTCCAGCACTTCTTTTAAACTAGCGGCCGCAGATACGAGTAACTTGGGATTAGATTGTGCGACAACTGGGTGAGAAATTACACTTGGTAAGCCAATTGTCAGTAATAGAGTAGATAAAGCTGTAGCAAGTAAGACTATTAGCTTGGTTTTTTTGCTCATGAAATTGATACCCGATATACTTTTACCAAGATTATCATAGTATCTACCAAGATAATTGGTAAATTTACCAATTTATTTTTAACTAAGTCGGTTAGCGTCAAAAATTGTCGTTATGACAAGGGAACAGGGAACAGGTTACAGGTTACAGGGAACTTTACTTTTCGTTACTTGTGTCGGTTTTTTCCATTTACTTACTTAAATATTAAGATATCAAGATACATAGCACAATTACCAACCTGAAAAATACCAACTTTTTAAGAATTAATCTCTACCTGTTAAGTTGGTATTGACAATTTGATGTGCTTGTGTGTATAAAACTCAAGATAAATTAGGTATGAAATACGACTGTAATTAAGGGAAGAAAAGCTAGGAGAAAAATATGCCAAGATTGCAATTGCGTTTCCACTGTTGGTTCAGGTGGTATTAATAAGGCTTCTATTCTTTGTTCTAAGCGATCGCAAGCACCCAAAGCGGCACAGCAAACATCGGACGTGATTGGGTTATTACTCACGACTAATAACAATGATTCTGCCAATACCAACGGATCTACCTGAGATGCAGCGTAACTATCAGCCCGTAACTCACGTAAAACTAACAACTCTTGCCATAAAGGTTCTGTATTGGGCAACCATGCGGTACAGGAACGCATCCAACCCAACCAAAAGAACCAGAACGTATCCCTATATTGATAATGCCCTTGTTCGTGGGCTAAGACGCTTTCTAGATGGATTGGGGAAAGGGTTTCTAGTAATCCTTCACTGACGACTAACTCTGGTTGCCAAAAACCAATTTGTCCAGCAAATAAAGCCCCTGTTTGTAGGATTCGGACCGGTTTACCATTTAGATTCACTTGGGGACATTCACGAGCAGATTTAATCGCCTTCCAGCCACCTAAAACAAGTTTAAGACCTAAGATGTTAAAAAATCCCAGAGAAATTAATGCTAGGATATAACTAAAAGGATTGGTATACATTCCACCCATTTTCCCCTGTGTACCCATGCAGACTACAGCGGTAACTGTCATGAAGATCAGTAAAGGAGGAAAGAGGAATAAAAATAGGGTTTTTTGCCATCGTAAATGCCAATTGCCTTGGGGTATATTACCAGAGGATCTTAACCAGTAAGCAACAGCAACAGCGGTAATAATCATAAATAAATGCATATTTATTTTTCTCCTCTGGCTTCCCGTGCGGCTTGAATGCGTTTTGCGATCGCTTCTATTTGATCAGTCGCAGCTTGATCTAGACTATCAGCAAATGCGGCAATTATATCAGGATTTCCTACTGCTAAAAATCGCTGTAATTGATCATGGGCTTTAATCACTTCTGCTTGTTGTTTAGTTAACAATGGCCGCCAATAAAAGGCTTTCCCTTCTTTATTACAAGCTAACCAGCCTTTCTCCGTGAGACGACGGAGAACTGTGGTGACTGAGGTATAAGCTAATTCACGATCTGGATCTGCTAGAATGCGATCATGTACATCTTTAACTGTTGCTGAACCTAGTTCCCACACGATACTGAGAATTTCTGCTTCTAGTGGACCTACTGATAATTGTTTGGGACGATAATCGGGTAAGGGAGTCATGTTGATAATTTTGGATGTTTTTTCTATTTTTACATTTTTGATCTTTAATTTTTTCAACCCGTAGTTGATTGAATTTCTTTTACAGCGTATTACTGGTGAGATACACTGTTGGTGGGTAAGATTCCCGCACCACAAGATTTTTATTACTAATAGGACTTACGCAAGATTCATGGAATAACGAACCACTCCAGGCACAGAGGTCACGGAGAAATGAGGATTTGAGAGATATTTTGCGTAAGTCCTGACTAATTAATATCTGTAGCTGATCATATCGGAAACTGCTGATATTAATAAGTGATAAATTAATACTAGAAGTCGGGGATACTACATTTTACTCAAGATTCAATACCTTGAAAATTCTGAGTATTGCAAAGATTCATCGTCTTTTCTACACCTTGTTTAAAACTAAATTCTACACAATCAACGACAAAGTTTAAAACTTGAGACATAACTTTATTTTCACCAGCAGAAAATCGTCCTAAAACGTGAGCAACAGTATCAGACTTATCCCCATCTATAGCACCTTTCGGTTTACCTATACCAATTCGCAACCGGGGGAAATTTTGAGTATTCAAATGGGAAATAATGCTTTTCATACCATTATGTCCACCCGCAGAACCAGACAAGCGTAAACGAGTTTTTCCCAGGGGTAAATCTAAATCATCATAAATGATTAACACGGATTCAGGGGGTAATTTATACCAATTCGTTACCGCTTGTATAGCCTGTCCTGAACGATTCATATAGGTCAAGGGTTTAAGTAAGCGGATTTTAACGCTACCTGGTGCAGTACCTTCACCAAACTCGCCCTGAAATTTGCGATTTTCAGCTACAGAAATTTGCCAAGCACGTGCTAAACTATCTATAGCTGCAAAACCAATATTATGGCGAGTTTGGTCATATTTAGGCTCTGGGTTTCCTAGTCCGACAATTAGCTGGGGAATTACTAAAGTCGGTTGTTTTGCTTCTCCCTCCTTCATCCTTGTATATTTTCCTGCTGGCGTTTTCCGGCTTCAATGTGTTTAGGCTCTAGTTCAGCGGTTGTTTGTACAGTTTCTTTCAATTGTTCGGTTTCCCGTTTGAACTCGGTTTGAAAGTCATTAGAAGCTTCTTGGAAACTGCGAATGGTTTTCCCTAAACTGCGGCCAATTTCTGGTAACTTCTTAGGACCAAATATCAGTAGTGCTACCACCATAATTACTGCCATTTCTGGTAAACCGATACCAAATATATTCATCTTCCGCTCCTGTAAACCTAGAAGGCTTCTTGTTATATAGTTTAATTTTATCGCTATTTTCCAGGATTTTTTATGAATAACAAAAACCCGGACAAGCCGGGTAGATTGTCATTTTAGCTTCATAACTGGATGACTATTAGCCCCCTAAACTACGCCAATCAACAAGTACATCTTGAATTAGCAGAGACTTGTTGTAGACTTGGAGGATAATGAGCAGAAATACGAAAAATAAACCCATAAACACAGCCATTAAAGGTGTCGTTCCCCAACCTGGGGACACTTTACCATACTCAGCATTTAAGGGTCTGAGAACATCCCCTAACCTAGTCCGTTGTGCCATAATTCACCTAAGATCAGTAGCAAAAGCTTTTTTTAATTTTATTGGCATTTGATAAAGACATTATAGATGAAATTGGCAAAACCTCAAAATTGAGGAGTGCGTTAGGTTATTTAAGTTAAATTTTGTAATATTCTATAAATATTGATCTCATAATATGTAACTAAATTTATGGACTTAGAACCCGCTACAGTGCTGGGGATTTCCTTTTGTGCGGCACTAGTGGCTATCACTGGTATGGCAATTTACACATCCTTTGGACCCCCAAGTCAGGAATTAGATGATCCCTTTGATGACCACGAAGATTAATGAGTTGCTAATTTAACATAATGGTGGGTAATACCCACCGAAAATCCTCAATTATTTGATACTTGAGTAAAAACTAGGCCGCTATATGCTGTGTGATAACTATTTTCTGGAGATGTTTATAACAAAGTCCAGTTTCTATAGCAGAAGTCGGGAATCTAAATACTTAAAAATAATCTATCACAGCTTTAGCTATTGTTTCATTACCATCTTTATTTATTACTTGTGTTTGTTTTGGTGGTTGGGGTAACTGATATAGAAAATCCCAATCACCTTGAAAAAATTCCGATCCAGTGATAATTTGATGATGATTATAATTAGTAATTCCTGCTAACATAAAAGCTGCTTCTGCAAAATCATCACGGGGTATAGTTACTACTGGTACATCTAAAAGCGTCGCTTCTGAAAATGTCCCATAACCAGGTTTAGAGATAATTCTCCCACAAATTGGCATAAAATCTACAGGACGATATTGACGATTTGTAACTTTAATTAAGTTCGGTAAATCTGGGGCTAAAAAATCAAAGGTAATAAATTGCCAATCAGGAAATTTGCTAACATTAGTATAGGGAATTTGTTGCACACCATAACCGCCAAATGTTAGTAAAATGGTTTTTTCTGGAGGTGTATTTATTCCCCAATTGCTACGTAATTCATCAATAGAAAAACGGGGAAAACCACCTGTTAAACCTACGTCGGTAATATGGGGAAAAGCTGACATAGATTCATGGAAAGGAAGACGAAATAACCGGTTAGATTTTGCGTACCAATTACTAATCCAATCAGCAATTTCTGTAAATTCTCCCCCCCAGTCTCGATAAATTAAATCCCAACCAAAGTTACCAATCATCCAGCAAGGAATATTCGCAGCTTCTGCAAATCCAGCAGCCAGAAAAGGAATATCTGCTAAAATCAAATTAACACGATTTTGACGAATAAAATTAACTTCTGAAGCGATTAAAGATTTGTGATTTTTCTTGATTTCTCGCAATTTTTCTAGGGTCGCTGGTTTATCCATGATCAAACTATCAATTTGAATCACGCCTAAATCAAACGCCCGTTGACGTAAAATAAAATCACCTTCTATATAGGATTCTAGTAACCAACGCGGTGCAGTAGTTACCAAAATCAATAACGCTTCCGGGCATAATTTTTGAATGGTATTAGCTATAGAAGCTGTGCGGGTAGCATGACCAAAACCATGATTAGTAATGGCTATATATATAATTGGTCGTTCCATGATTTGAAAGGTAAAAGGTAACAAGAATTTGTGTCAGTTGGGTTTCTTTGCGTTAACCCAACCTACTGGAGATCACTGTTATTAATTGATCAATTTCTGATTCTAATGTTAGGTAATGAACACTCACACGAATACAATTAGGATTAGCAATTGTTCTAGTTAAAATCTTTTGTGATTCTAGATATTGCATCAATTTTAAACTAGGTTGATTAGTTAATTGAAAGGAAACTAATCCACTTTCTGGAGGGGAATTTTTTAAACATTTGACATCAGATAAAGAGTTTAATTTTTGCCAAAGATATTGACTATTTTGGCAAATTCTCTCATATCTTTCCTCTGCTGTTCCCCACTGTTCATGAATTGTCATTGCTGCTTTTAAACCCACATATAATGAAGTTGATAAAGTAGAAACCTCATATCTGCGCCCATCTGGTTGCCAACCCGTTGGTTGTGCTTGACTATTTGTGGTAACTCCATTTAAACCAATAAAAGTAGGATGTAGGCTTGATCTTGCTTCGGGAGAGACATATAAACCACCCACACCAGCAGGACCGCATAACCATTTATGACCAGTAAATGCGTAAAAATCCACACCCAATGCGGTTAAATCCAAGGGAAGAACACCCACGGATTGGGCTGCGTCTATCAACAACAGGGATTTATTGCTTTTACATACTTCTGCAATTTTGTCAATAGGTAGAACTTGACCAGTATTCCACAAAACATGACTTAATACTACTAAACGGGTATGGGGACGGAGATAATCAGCAATAATACTGGTAGGATCTCCTGCGTTTAAAGTAGCCATTAAGGGACAGGTAGTAACTTCCACCGCAAATCTACGGGCAATTTCCCTAGCCGTAGCTATGACTCCAGGGTGTTCACAGTCCGAAAGCAATAGATGATCACCAGCGTGCCAATCAATACCCCACATGGCAATGTTACAACCTACGGTAACATTACCTGTGAGAGTAATTGTGTCACTTGGCACATTTAATAAAGATGCGATCGCTTCTCGACTAGCTTGTATTTGCGGTGATATCCAACTATACGCTTCACTGCCAAAAGGACCGATACTTTGAATATGTGCCTGAGATTGAGCAATAGTATCCATAGCCCCTTGGGGCATAGGTCCTTGTCCTCCGTAATTAAAATAAATTTTATTACTTAAAGCGGGAAATTGGGCGCGGTGGAGATGCAAATTGTTCATAAATATAGAGTTGTAGTTTTTTGTCTAATTTATTGATATATACTTTAATCAATAAATAATCAGCATCAATCAACATCAAATTTTACATCAAAAACTATGAATTGGTGGCAACGACTCAACAAAAATCCTCTAGCACGATCTGGGGCAATTGTCCTATTATGTTTCTATTTAGCAGTGATTGCGGCTGATTTTATCGCTCCTTATAACCCTTATGATTCACAAGCCAATGGTTCATTACTCCCACCTACTCCCATTCATTGGCTATCTAAGTCGGGGCAATTCATTGGACCTCATATATATCCTACAATACAAGGTGATACTAATTTAGAAACTGGAGAGAGAAAAATCGTTGTAGACAAAACAAAGCCTTCTCCATTACGCTTATTTGTTGCTGGACCAGAATACCAATTATTCAAATTGAGTATTTCCCTACCGCCAAAATGGCAAGAGATCACAATTATTCCGGGAATTTCCTTAAATTGGCATTTGTTTGGCGTTATTGGTGACGCAAAATTTAATATTTTGGGAACAGACGAACAAGGACGAGACCAGTTTAGTCGCTTGTTACATGGTGGTCGTATTAGTATGTTTATTGGCATTTTCGGTATCATTGTCACCTATCCATTGGCGTTGTTTATTGGTGGTATTTCTGGCTATTTTGGTGGTTTAATTGATAGTATAATCATGCGTTTAGCAGAAGTTTTGATGACCTTTCCCAGTATTTATTTATTAGTAGCACTATCAAGTATTCTGAGTCCAAAATTAACCAGCACTCAGCGATTTTTATTAATTATCTTGATCACTTCTGTAATTAGCTGGGCTGGTTTAGCCAGAATAATTCGCGGACAGGTATTATCAATCAAAGAACTAGAATTTGTGCAAGCTGCAAAGGTAATGGGTGGTAATCCAATTTATATTATCATTCGTCATGTTTTGCCGCAAACTGCTACTTATATTATTATTTCTGCCACTTTGACAATTCCTAGTTTTATTGGTGCAGAAGCCGTATTAAGTTTGATTGGTTTGGGGATTCAACAGCCAGATCCTTCTTGGGGAAATATGCTTTCTTTAGCGAGTAATGCTTCTATTTTAGTATTACAACCTTGGCTGATTTTACCACCAGCAATCTTAATTATTATCACTGTTTTATCTTTCAATGTTTTAGGTGATGGTTTGCGAGACGCACTTGATCCTCGTAGTGTAGAAAGGTAGAAATGTAGGTTGGGTTGCGCTGTCGCTTAACCCAACACAATCTTTAATCATCAGGTTTAATAATGTTAAGTAACATAGGTCAAACCAACCTAGTCAATGATATAATAGACGGGTAACTACTTGGTATCACATCATGATGATTACTCAAGAATTAGAACTTCAAAAAAACATCTCTCAAGATGTGATCTTTCCCCCCAGTGATTTATATAGTGATGAACCTCCCGTGGAAACAGAACTACATCTAGAGCAAATTATGCTCTTAATCAAATGTCTCAAATGGTTATGGAAAGATAGAAATGATTTCTATGCTGCGGGAAATCTCACCATTTACTATAGTCCTAATCAGAAAAAATCCGAATATTTCCGAGGTCCTGATTTCTTTGTGGTCTTGGGAACAGAACGCAAAACTCGTAAAAGTTGGGTAGTTTGGGAAGAAGATGGTAAATATCCTAATTTCATTTTAGAAATTCTCTCACCAACTACAGCAAATACGGATAGAGAATACAAAAAAGAACTTTATCAAAATACTTTCCGCACACCGGATTATTTTTGGTTTGATCCTTATACACTAGAATTTGCAGGTTTTCATTTATTAGATGGAAAATATCAACCTCTAGAAGCAAATGAAAAAGGACATTTATGGAGTGAACAATTAAATTTATATTTGGGAATTCATGAGGGATTATTGCGGTATTTCACACCAGAAGGAAAGCTAGTTTTTACCCCTGAAGAAACCGCAGAACGTTTAGCAGCAAAGTTGCGGGAATTAAATATAGATCCTGATGAAATTTAATGTACAATCAAATGTAGGTTGGGTTAAGCGACAGCGCAACCCAACACAATCTTTAATTATCAGGTTTAATAATGTTGGGTTTCGTTCCTCAACCCAACCTACTGGAAATTTACACCTTCATAAATATCGCTAAAAGGAATTTGAAAATGTATGCAACCCAACACAATCTTTAATCATCAGGTTTAATAATCAGGACTTACGCAAAATATCTCTCAAATCCTCATTTCTCCGTGACCTCTGTGCCTGGAGTGGTTCGTTATTCCATAAATCTTGCGTAAGTCCTAATAATGTTGGGTTTCGTTCCTCAACCCAACCTACTGGAAATTTACACCTTCATAAATATCCCTAAAAGGAATTTGAAAATCTATGCAACCCAACACAATCTTTAATTATCAGGTTTAATAATGTTGGGTTTCGTTCCTCAACCCAACCTACTGGAAATTTACACCTTCATAAATATCGCTAAAAGAAATTTGAAAATCTATGCAACCCAACACAATCTTTAATTATCAGGTTTAATAATGTTGGGTTTCGTTCCTCAACCCAACCTACTGGAAATTTACACCTTCATAAATATCGCTAAAAGGAATTTGAAAATCTATGCAACCCAACACAATCTTTAATTATCAGGTTTAATAATGTTGGGTTTCGTTCCTCAACCCAACCTACTGGAAATTTACACCTTCATAAATATCCCTAAAAGGAATTTGAAAATCTATTGATTTTAAAGACAATATATCATTGACTGATTCATATTCAGTTAATACCCATTGTTCTTCTGCATTTTTAGCAAATTGTTCAATAAAATATTCATATTGGTTAATCATAATATATTCTTTCAATTCAGGAAGAGAACGATAAAATCTAAATTTGTCAGTTTTATCATATTTATCATAATTTATAGTTGATTTAGATAACACTTCTACAATCATTAAAGGATTTGTTACTTGAGTAGTTCCAGTTCCTTGATATGTTGGTTCTCCTTGAATTACCATAATATCTGGATAAGTATAGATTTGATAACGTTGTAGCCATAATTTAACATCACCCATATAAATCTTGTAATTTTGATTCCGCATTTTTAATTTAAAATGTAGATAAAAATTACCTGCAATTTCATTATGATTTGTAGTTCCACCAGTCATAGGTATAATTTCCCCTTGTATATATTCATTTTTAAATTCTGATTTTTCCTCTAGTTCTATATATTCTTCTGGAGTGTAATATTTGCTAGATGTTTGGATTTGCATATTAACCTCATATTTTCAATTTTAATTACCCAGGATAATGCTTGGTTAGAAATTCTTGTGCTTCGGATTTATCCTTAATTATACCATCTACAGTCGCAGTCAATAAATCATCAAGCATTTGCTTATATTGGGGACTAGGTTTATAACCCAATTGTTTTAAATCATTCCCATTTAACAGCGGTTGAATATTTCCCCAATTTGTTAAATATTGCCAAATTCTTCTTCTAATTTTCCGGGGACTTTGTAAAGCAATTAAAATCAAAGTTTGTAAATCATATTTTTTGAGTAAATATACAGTTTGACTGGGTTTTTCAAAAGTGGGTAATAATCTCATTACCTCAGATTCAATTTCAGATAATTTCTCTAATCTGCTAATACTATCATCAGCTACTTGAAGATTTTTAGCAACTTTTTCCCGATATTCTGGTTTTAAATAAGCTATTAATACCTCCAGACGCATTTGCCAATTTATTAAAGTTTGTTTTCTGTCAAATTTCCTTAAACAGTGTTTTAATAAATTTAATTGCCGATTAAGTTCTCTATCTAATTTTAGCGTAGGATGAATACATTGTAAAGCCCCTAAATTATTAAGTAATTCTAAAGCTGATTGCCAATAAGGTGCTGCTAAAATATACTTTAATTCAGTTTTTAGTCGAGTTTGCAAAGCCGGAGTTTTACTATTTTCTTGACTAGTACGATTATAAACTCCACTATTTATAGCATAACGAATATAGGTTTCTGTTTGGGGTTCTAGGGAAAATCCAAACCGTACCGCAAACCGCACCCCGCGATAAATCCGCGTCGGATCTTCAATAAAACTATTAGCGTGTAAAATTCTAATTTGCTGATTTTTTAAGTCTATAAAACCACCAAAAAAATCTAACAATTCACCAGCGCGAGGAGAAGTTAACCGCAAAGCCATAGCATTAATTGTAAAATCTCGCCGATATAAATCTTGACGAATGGAACTAGCTTCAACTTCTGGATTTGCTGCTGGATAAGGATAAAACTCGGTTCTGGCTGTGGCAATATCTACCCATAATGAATCTAATAATATATCTTTATGCCATAATAAAGCCGCAGTTTGAAAAGCACCATGAATTTCTAATCTGGCATTTTGATAAATGTGCTGTAAGGCTTTAGCTAGTTCTACCCCTGCACCGACATTTGCTGTTTTATGAAAACCATCAACTACTAAATCAATATCATTAATCATTAAGGTGCGATTTTCTGTTTCTGATAATAGTAAATCTCGCACTGCACCACCAACTAAATAAAGATGCCAGCCTCGTTTTTCTGCTTCTTGAGAAGCGATATTAAGTAATTCCCACAGTTGAGGAGTAAGACGTTTTTCTAATTCATAATTGAGTCGCAAATTCTGATCATAGCTTTGGATTTGGGATTGGGGATTTTGAATTGTTAATTGATGCAGTTCTCTTAAAACATCGGTGCGGGTGACAATACCAACTAATTGCCCTTGCTCTAATACTGGTAATCTGCCAATATCATAAGTTACCATTAAAGACTCAATTTCCGGTAAAGAAGTATCAGGGGTAATTGTTTTTAAATTACTTGTCATATAACCTTTAACTGGTGCATGACTAAATCCATGATGTAAAGCAATATCTAAATCACGTCGGGAAATAATTCCAATTAATAAATCTTGGTTATTAACTACAGATAAACCTGAATGTCCATAACGTAATAAAATCCTTTGTGCTTCGGCTATAGTAGTTTCTGGGCGAATTGTTCGCACTGGAGAAGACATTAGATCTCTAGCAATAGGAGGGTGGGGAATTTGCCCTTTTAATCCATCTAATAATTGTTGTAAAATTGCTTGGGAATCTGTAGTGCGGAGGTTTAAAGATGCTGCTTGGGAATGTCCACCACCACCATAAGATGTAAATAATTGATTAAGGTTTGTTTGGGGAATTTGTGTTCTCCCAATTACTGTTAATCGCCAATCTTCTTCACTTAAAGGATATTCATTTGCTAATAGTACGGCATCGGTTTCTGTTAAATCAATTATTTCTGAAGCTAAACCCGATAAACCCGGTACAAAACTATCTGTTTTTATTGTCACCCAAGCAATAGTATATCCCCGCAAACAAAGATATTCTAAGTTTTCCAAAGCTTGACTTAATAACTGTTGTAATTGTGGTGATAAACCAGGATCTCGATAGGTAGAAATAACTGATAAATTTGCTCCTTGCTGCATTAACCAACCTAATGCTAAAGCATCTCTGGCTGTAGATTGTTTATAAGTTAATGAACCTGTATCCACATGAATACCCAAAGCCATTACTGTCGCTTGAGCGGAATTTAAAGAAATATTGCTTTTTTGTAATCTTTCTACCATTAAAGTAGTTGTAGCCCCTACTTCTTCAATGTATGATTCAGTAGAGGGAATATCTCTCTTCTGTTCGAGATGATGATCATAAATGATGATCTCTTCCACATTAGCTAAATCAAACCAGATAGCTGCTTTACCCAAGCGATCGCGCTTTTGAGTATCTACAACCGTTAAAGAACGAATTTTCTCAGGAATTACTGAACGTCTTTCAATTAACGGATACTCGTCACGGTGTAGTGCCAAAAAATCCCTGACAGGGGGATGAGCGCCCCCAGTGAGGACGATTTTACTTCCCGGTTGGAGACAAGTCAACCCTACCGCTGCCCCCAAAGCGTCAAAGTCAGCAGTTGTATGACAAAGAATTAAATCCATATATTTAAAAGTGAGTTAAAAGTGACAGGGGACTCTTAACAGGAAACAGGGAATATCATTTCCATCTTAATCATTTTCCCAATGTCTAATCAGCAGATTGGAAAATTAGACATGAGCAACTGTTACAAACCCGACGTAAAATATTAATTGATCAGGTGATGCTTTGTGAGTTCAGAAGGTTCGCTGAAAACCACTAAGACTATAAACAGCAGCAGACCTGGGGTAAACTAAGATTTCGTTATGTTGGGAAAAACAAAATGACCACAGTATTTCAAATTGCTTTAATATCACTAGTCTTGTTCTCTTTCGTGCTTGTGATTGGTGTACCCGTTGTTTACGCCACTCCTCAAAACTGGGTAGAATCTAAAAAACTGCTCTGGGTTGGGTCTGGAATTTGGGTAGCTTTAGTTCTGTTAGTTGCTATATTAAACTTCTTTGTAGTTTAATTAACTGCTTTAACTATCCACTAACATATACCATACAAACTAGAGGAGCAGAAAAGCCAATATAAAAGGTCAAAATAGAAAAAATACTCTTAAATGTTCTTTTTCTAGCCGACTTTTTCCTGATTGTGCTTTCCTGCTCTTATATTTTGAAAGCAGAAAAGTATATTGGTTAAGTACCTATTGTAATATTGATTCAGAGGCATTATGGCAGTTTTTGAAGGAAGTTTTATTCAAACCGAGTCTTTGCGCTTTGCATTGATTATCGCTCGCTTTAATGATCTTGTCACCCTGAAACTAGTGGAAGGATGTAAAGACTGCTTAAAACGTCACGGTATCAATCCTGACCCTGAAGGAGAGCAAGTAGACTATGTTTGGGTTCCGGGTAGTTTTGAAGTTCCCAATGTAGCCCGTCAATTAGCAATGTCTGGCCGTTATGATGCCATAATTTGTCTTGGTGCAGTCATCAAAGGACAAACGCCACATTTTGATTATGTATCTGCTGAAGTTTCTAAAGGTATTGCTGCGGCTAGTTTCCAAACGGGAGTACCCGTAATTTTTGGGATTTTGACAACGGATACCATGCAGCAAGCTCTAGAACGGGCAGGAATTAAAAGTAATCATGGTTGGGAATATGCTATGAATGCCATAGAAATGGCCAGTCTCATGCGTCAATTACGCCCGAATTTAGCAAGTTAGTTAGGTCATGGGTATTGGGTAATAGGTAATGGGTAATAAGTAATTTTTTTTTCACTAAAAACTAATGACCACTGACCAATGGCACCGGAAAAAAAATTTTTAATTTAGGGGTTGACAAACAAGAATAAATCTGGAACAATAAGATTATTGATGAGTTGCGGGTATAGCTCAGTGGTAGAGCGCAACCTTGCCAAGGTTGATGTCGCGCGTTCGAATCGCGTTACCCGCTTTCTAGTTTAGGTTTTTATATTAAAATAAAACTGACTGATTTTCCATCTCTATCAAATTGATGTGTGATGAATTTTTAGGTTAGGAGCTTTAATAGTAGGCTTTATGGGCTATTTCAGCTTGTAGGAGTAATTTTAGGTTTCCTCATACTGATTTTTGGAAAAAGTAGGGAATAATGTAAGAAAACCGCTCAAGTTATTTACCTCGCTTGTGCAACCTCAAAAACCAGATAAAATAGATCTAAACACGGAATACGCTTGTCCTTGTCGTCGCAAGGGACAGTTAATTCCCATCACGCTGACAGAAGCATTTGGATGCGATCGCTGTCAGCAGATTTTTGTTGTAGAAGAAAATGGATATGTATTAGAACAACTGACTACAACTTATCCTTATAAGCGGGCTTGGCGCTGGAAAGGAAACAGTTGGCACGTTGTTCAACCTCCCTTAAAACGAAATTATTTACCAATAGCGTTAGGGATTATTTTTGTGTTAGTCATTATATGGCTACCATTAGCACTGCGATTAGCTAATAGTTCCAGCATCCTCGCTTGGGCAATGGTAGCAGTGTTATTGGCAATTTTACCAGTGCTAATGATCTGGCTTACTTACAGACGTTAACCCCATGACAGATGAAGTGATTGATGATTACCCTGAACCCATGACAAGCGCTGAACGCGCTTTTCAAGCTTCTCTGAAATTGGGAATTACCAAAGGGACAGATAGGAGTCGGGCTGTGTTAGCAATGGCACAAGCCATAGAACAGGATTTTGATGAAATTCTCGAAGCTAATACCTTGGATTTAGAAGCAAGTCGAGAAATGGCAGTTCCAGAATTAATTTTGGACTGGTTGAGACTAACCCCCTCCAGGTTGGAGAATGCAGTTAAGATTCTGCAACGGTTGGGGGAATTATCTGATCCTTTGCGACGAGTCCGAACTGCTGATTATCAGCAGGAAGACTCCCAAAGTTATACCCAGTTAATGCCTCTAGGGGTGATTGCTTTTATTTATGAAGCTTTCCCAGATTTAGGGGCAATTGCGGCTGGTTTTTGCCTGAAAACTGGTAATAGTATTATTCTCAAAGGGAGTACAGAAGCTAGTCATTCTAATAAAGCGATCGCCAATGCACTACAAACAGCTATTACCAAAGTTGGTTTACCAGCAGGGTGTGTAGAATTAATTACTGCTGAACATGGCGCATCTGTGCGAGATTTAGTTACTCAAGACCAGTATTTAAGTTTAGTGATTCCTTATGGACGTACTAGTTTAATTCAACAAGTAGTTAGACAGGCAACTTGTCCAGTTCTCAAGTCAGCCATGGGTAATTGTTACCTGTATTGGTCTGTCAACAGTAGCTTAGAAATGGTACGTTGGATGATTATAGATAGCCATGAAAGCGAACCAGATCCGGTAAATGCCATTGAAAAAGTTTTAATTCATCGTCAAGCCTTACCATCTTCCTTATCAGTGCTATGGAGTAGCTTAAAAGAAAAAGGTTTTGAACTTAAAGGAGATGCAGAATTAGTTGCAGCTTTTCCGCAGTTACAATTAGTAAAAGACGAAGAATGGGGGACACCTTATTTAACAAAAACAGTGACCTTTAAATTGGTAGATAGTTTAGAAAGTGCGATCGCTTGGATTAACCAATATAGTAGTAGTCATGCTGATAGTATTGTCACCGAATCCTATCAAGAAAGTCGCCAATTTGCATTAGGAGTAAATAGTGCCTCCACCTATATTAATGCTTCCCCTCGTTTTTCCCGTCATTCCTCACGAGGAGAAGCTGTATTTTTAGGAATGTCCAATCAAAAAGGACATAGAAGGGGATTTATTAGTTTAGAAACTTTAACAACAGTGAAGCATATTATTCAAGGGAATGGACGCTTTTAGGGAAAATATCTGACAATATTTACCCATTTTTCCGTAAATTAAGGTAGGATATCATATAAGTACAAGTATGCTACCTACCAAGATTATGAGCCTGTGCATCAATCCTAACTGCCTAAAGCCCGAAAATCCAGACAATATCCTTTTTTGTCAAGCCTGTGGTTCAGAATTGATACTCCAAGGACGTTATCGGGCTATAATCGAGTTAGGACGTGGTGGCTTTGGTGTTACCTACCAGATTAATGAAATCGCTAAAAATCAAACCAAAGTTCTCAAGGTCTTGACTAATAATCAACCAAAAGCAATAGAATTATTTAAACAAGAAGCCACCGTTTTAAGTCAACTAAATCATCCCGGTATTCCCAAAGTAGAACCAGATGCTTACTTTGTCTATTTTCCCCACGAAAGCAGAAACTCAATTCATTGTTTTGTCATGGAAAAAATTGAGGGAATAGACTTAGAAAAATATATGCAAAACCGTAAGGATGGCATTAAGCAACCCTTAGCAATACACTTACTGAAAGATTTAGTTATTATTTTAGAACAAGTCCATAATCAAAACTTTTTTCATCGAGATATCAAGCCATCTAACATTATGCTGAGGGCTGAAAATGCTCAACCAGTATTAATTGATTTTGGCACAGTTAGACAAGTTACAGAAACAGTAGTTAATCAAAATGGCCAAGTTACAGCAATAGTTTCAGCCGGTTACACACCTCCAGAACAAATTAATAATAACGCCGTACCCCAATCTGATTTTTTTGCATTAGGACGGACATTTGTTTATTTGCTGACAGGTAAAAAACCACTTGATCCTGCAATATATGATTCTGATCATGATATCCTAAATTGGCGTAGTCATGCACCGCAAATATCACCTATGTTAGCAGATTTATTAGATGATATGATGCAGCGTTTATATAAAGATCGTCCGCAAAATATTAAGCAGATATCTCAGCGGTTAGCGGCTATAGAAAAAGCTTTACAACAACCTCAAATAAAACCTCAACTACAAAAAACTAAATTTCCTCGGCGGGTTTTTATAAAGGTGGGTTTCATCATTGGAACATTTACCATAGCAGTAGCAGGAAAAAATATATTTAAGAATCTATTTAACAATCAAGATCATAAACAAACAACACCAAAAACTACAACTTCCATAAATACTTCAACCCCAGAACTTACAACATCTCCAAATTCAACTCCAGAAAATACCACATCTTCGAGCAACCTGAAAACCTTTAAATTTGAAGTTGTCACTACAGACGCAAAGGGAAACATCACCAACCGACGCAACACAACAGCAAAATACTTCACAGAAGACCTGGGAAACGGTGTTTTTTTAGAAATGGTAAAAATACCAGGGGGAAAATTTTTGATGGGTTCACCGACAAATGAAGCGAAAAGAAGTGATAACGAAAGTCCCCAACATCAAGTTACAGTTCCTAGTTTCTGGATAGGGAAATATCAATTGACACAGGAACAATATCAAGCTATCATAGGGACTAACCCTGCTTACTTCAAAGGCAAGAAACGCCCAGTTGAAAGAGTCAGTTGGAATGATACAGTTACATTCTGTCAAAGATTAAGCCAAAGGACTGGAAAACACTATAGATTACCTAGCGAAGCTGAATGGGAGTATGCGTGTCGTGCGGGAACAACCACACCCTTTTATTTTGGTGAAACAATTACCCCAGAATTGGTAAACTATGATAGTAATCATGTCTACGCATCTGCACCAAAAGGACAATATCGCAACCAAACTACAAATGTAGGAAATTTTCCTCCTAACTCTTTTGGTTTGTACGATATGCACGGAAATGTCTGGGAATGGTGTCGAGACGATTGGCATGGTAATTATACAAATGCACCTAATGATGGTAGTGCTTGGATTATTCAAATTGGTGATACAGGTGATATCAAGGTTACACGCGGCGGTTCGTGGTTTAACTCCAGCAGTGACTGTAGGTCTGCGAATCGTAGCGGTATTGAGCGGGTTTATGGGGACGACCTCCTGGGGTTTCGTGTTGCGGTTTCTCTACCAGAATGACTTCTTAGCCCTTTATACTTATGCTTTCTTGCCCTTTTCTTTGCTTCTCTTTACCAGGTTTAGGGATTTTAAAAATTTTTGGAGCAATCTGCGCGATTGTAGTATTTAATTTCAGTATAACACATATTTTTCATTTTGTCTTAATCAGTCCAGTCACTGAGATTGAAGTAACCGGACTGATTTGTGAAAGCTTTAATTCAGTCCTTTATTCTCGTGGACTCTGGACTTAACTGATTTTACTTGACATTCTAATTTTTAGAAGTGTAGTAAACCTTACTTCCTGTATCGGGAACAAAATGACAACCAATAGCAGAATTCCATAAAGACTTCCAAATTGGTTCTTTTGATTCGTGAAAATACTCACCCATAATTGGTTTAATTGCTTTAGTAGCTTTCAACAAATTGTAGTGAGGCATATTTAAGAAAATATGATGGGCTACATGAGTACCGATATCATGATGAATGTGGTTAAAAACACCATAATCCCTGTCAACGCTAGAAATTGCTCCTTTCAGAAAAGTCCATTCTTCCCCACGATACCAAGGAATTCCCGGTTCAGTATGGTGTAAAAAAGTTACCAAATCCAGCCAAATGATAAAGACAATGTAAGGTCCAGCGTAGTATTTCAACAACCACATCCAACCATATTGATAGGTCAGAAAACCTAGTAAAGCTACCATACTAATCCAAAGCGTGGTACTAGTGATAATGTCCCACTTCTCCGAGGGTTTAAACAGTGGACTACTGGGAGAAAAGTGAGAACCTTCTTTACCGGGAGAACGCTTAAACAGATACACTGGATAAGCCAATAAGAACACATAAAAACGCCCTATTTTTTGCAATAAAGGCATCTCATTGTACTCTGATTCAGAGACAGGATACCAGCTTTCATCATTTTCCAAGCTGCCTGTATTTTTGTGGTGAGTTCTGTGGCTAATTCTCCAACCATGATAAGGAACGAGAATAGGAGTATGGGAGAGATGACCAACCAAATCATTCAACCATTTATGCTTAGAAAAAGATTGGTGTCCGCAGTCATGTCCAACTACAAATAAAGCCCAAAACATAGTTCCTTGCATTAACCAGAAAACCGGCCAAAAATACCAAGAATCTAGATAATTAGCCACTGCATATAGCAGCCCAATAATTAGAACATCACGAAAGAAATAATAGAGTGATTTAGTCACATTAGGCTGAAAACATTCAGCGGGAATAGCAGCTTTTAAATCTTGAAGAGTAAAGGGTAATTTTTCTTGACCTTCAAAAGATTCGGGACTAGGTTTTTGATTGAACTGGATTGTATCTAATTGCACTAGGTTAGTTGATTGATTGTAAATTAGAAATTAATCCAGAGGTTATATTTAGTTACCTCTGGAAGTTAGACTTGGGAATATTGGCTGAGAAAATTGGTGATGAAACCAGAAGTAATTAATTCATACGTCAGAGTTCATACCCAATATTAATATTTTATGATCTTTCTGCACGATATTCATCAAAAGTGACATAACCAATATCAGTTTTATATAGTTGACATTGATTAGTGATTTCCTTCATCAAATCCCAGGAGAACTTATATTCTTCATGGAGATAAGGACTCCAATTTTCCTTGATACTGCTGTAAGCCAACCGTAAATTATAGGAAGGGATAGCAGTAGAAATATGATGGGGAACATGAACATTAATATCGTGACAAAGAATTTCTACCCAGTGAGGATAATCACAATGAATTGTGCCAAATAGCTGTGCTAAGGCCTCATTCCATTTGTCAGCAGTGCTAAAAGGAACATCTGGCAGGGTGTGGTGAACAATAGTAAAGGTACTCATCCAAAAATGGTAAACCATCCAGGGAATAAACCAGAATTTAATAAATCCCCAAACACCAGTTGTAATAATTAAAGTTGGGAAAACAATAGCCGCAAATAAAGCTACCACAGCCACAGAAAGTTTAACACTAGCTTGGTCTTTTTTCTGGAAATTGCGCCAATCAAAATGGACAACAGCCCAATGTCCAATAGAACCTACCCACCAAAGACGTTGACGCAGGAACAACTCAAAAGCGGACTGTCTATTTTTAGACCAATTTGTAAAAATTTCCGTTCTAATGGGATGCCAGGCGTTATCTTCATCTAGCTTGTTAGTATGTTTATGGTGATGATTATGTTTAATCCGCCAACTGTGAAAGGGGTAAATGAGGAACATCATGAAGAAATGTCCGACTAAATCATTTACCCAGCGACGTTTCGCAAAGGAACGATGACCACAATCATGACCAATCACAAAAAAACCTGTTAAGGCCGTTCCTGTAAAAATCCAAGCTAGGGGTAAAAGAAACCAGGGGGAAATGGCTAAAAAATAATAGCCTAGTGCAGCCATAGATAAGCTGATAATTACAGTTGTCCACGCTTTGCGACTATTTTTCTGAAAACATTCCTTGGGGAGACTTTTGATAATATGTTTGAGTTTGATTTGGTCTTTACCAAGGTCTGTGGAGACCGCTATTTCCTGACTTTTAATGATTGATGTAGTCATGAATACCTGAAAAACAACAGAATGCCACACAAGATTACTAAGAAAAGTAACTTGCTGCAAAGTTTTGTAACATTAATTTCTGAGATTATAGCAACTTAACAATCATTTAGGATAGTGATTGAGAAATTAAAAATTTCCGATCAAAAATTGCCGCAGTTGCACGCAAAAAGCCAATAGTCTCAAGCCAAAATGACTATAAAACTATTGACTTTGGGCATAAAATCTGTATTATGCTTTTTTGGTTGCGAGTTTCACATTTGTAGCTAGACCGAGTAATTGTAATAACTGAATGGTCATCCAAGTCAAATCAATTTCCCACCATTCTAAACCATGACGGGCGGAGTATTGAAAAGCGTGGTGATTATTGTGCCAACCTTCGCCAAAAACGAGGATAGCAACCCACCAACAGTTAGTTGATTTGTCTCCAGACTCATAAGTACGGTAGCCGAACTTATGAGTAGCACTATTGACTAGCCAGGTACAGTGATAAACCCAGATAATGCGGACAAAAATTCCCCAGACCACCATTGGCCAGCCGCCTAAGAAGTATAAGACCAAGCCCAAAGCAATTTGTAAGAAAATGAAATATTTCTGTAAAAACTGATAAACTGGGTCATCAATAATGTCTTTAGTGAAGCGAGGAACTTGATCGTGAGCGGGAGCGAAATGAATCATCCAACCCATATGACTCCACCAGAAACCTTGATTTGAATCATGGGGATCAGATTCAGTATCAGAATGTAAGTGGTGAATGCGGTGTGTTCCCACCCATTCAATAGGACCACCTTCACAAGACAGTGTTCCAAAAATCACCAAAAGATACTCTAACCACTTAGGTGTTTGAAAACTGCGGTGAGTGACAAGACGGTGATATCCCAAAGTAATACCTAAACCTCCAGTCACCCAGTAAAGCAATAAAGCAACACCAACTGCATTCCAGCTAAAATTGCTAGGAACTAGAGCAAACAGAGCGCCGACGTGTAATGCAATGAAAAATAGGGTATTAACCCAATTAATGTGAGGTTTAGAAGTAGCAATTGTCATGCAGTAACCTGAATAGAAATTGTTCAGCCTAGTCTGCGCGATCCTAAAATCCGCATATCTATTTTATTTTTTTCAATGAGGAAATGATGAACAGCTTTGAACAGCTGCGGGAAGCAGAACAGGCGCTATTAGAAATTTTTTCCGCTATTGACACTCAGGTCAAGCATAATCTGAAAAGAGTATTAGATGCCTTTCGTGATCATCGAGTGGGAGCGCACCATTTTGCGGGCGTAAGTGGCTACGGACACGATGATTTAGGAAGAGAAACCTTAGATCAAGTTTTTGCCCAAGTAATGGGTGCTGAAGCTGCGGTAGTGCGAGTGCAATTTGTTTCAGGAACTCATGCGATCGCTTGTGCGCTGTATGGTGTACTTCGTCCTGGGGATGAAATGTTAGCAGTGGTTGGTTCTCCCTACGATACATTGGAAGAGGTGATTGGCTTGAGGGGACAAGGCCAAGGCTCTCTTCTTGATTTTGGCATAAAATACCGCCAATTAGAACTAACTGATCAAGGAAAAATAGATTGGCAAAACTTAACCACTAGCATTACCGACAACACAAAGTTAGTATTGATTCAACGGTCTTGCGGATATTCATGGCGGCCAAGCCTTTCTATTGCTGAAATCGAAAAAATTGTTCAGATAGTCAAACAGCAAAATCCCCACACCATTTGCTTTGTAGACAACTGCTACGGCGAATTTATAGAAACCCAAGAACCAACCCATATTGGTGCCGACCTCATAGCCGGGTCATTGATCAAAAATCCCGGAGGTACAGTCGTGAGTGCTGGTGGTTACATAGCTGGACGGAGCGAACTAGTAGAAGCAGCAGCTTGTAGACTGACAGCCCCTGGGATTGGTAGCCAAGGGGGGGCTACCTTTGATCAAAACCGCCTCTTATTCCAAGGATTATTTTTAGCACCGCAGATGGTAGGGGAAGCCATGAAAGGAACATACCTGACGGGTTATGTATTTGACAAACTGGGTTATCCAGTCAACCCCCCACCATTAGCGCCCAGAGGAGACGTAATTCAAGCCATTAAACTTGGTTCAGCCAAAAAACTCATCGCCTTCTGTAAAGCCATACAACAGCATTCACCCATCGGCTCTTATCTAGACCCCATACCCGACGATATGCCAGGCTACGAAAGCCAAGTAGTCATGGCTGGAGGGACATTTATCGAAGGAAGTACCTTGGAACTATCAGCAGATGGTCCATTGCGAGAACCTTATGTGGTTTATTGCCAAGGTGGTACACATTGGACTCATGTATCTATCGCTTTACAAGCGGCTATTGAGGCAGTTGGGGAGGTGTAAGAAGAGTTTCGCGCAAAGTCGCTAAGGAGCAAAGGCGCAAAGGAAGAGTTCAAAGTTTGTTGGCTATTCCTGTGATACCGTTTTTAATTAGGACTTCACCAAAGTTAATGAGTAGGCCAAGGCGTTTATTGGCGAGGGTAAGGTATGTAATTAGCTGTTTTTTATGTACAGGGTGGATGGTTTCTAGGGATTTGAGTTCAATAATTACCTTATTTTCAACTATCATATCTGCCAGAAACCCTTCATCTCAATTAATACCTTCATAAACTACTGGTATTGGTTGTTGTCTTACTACCTGTAAACCTCTACTCTCCAACTCATACGCCAAAACAGTCTCATACACAGATTCAAACAACCCTGGTCCTAACCTAGTATGAATCTTGTATGCAGCATCAACAATCTGAGTCGCAATTTCATTCTCAGTCATATACACCTCCTTCTTCTTCCCTTTGCGCCTTAGCTCCTTTGCGTCTTTGCGCGAAACCTTATTTCGGTAACTTATACTGTCCCACTATCCGCTTCGCAAACTCCGGTACGTGCGCTGCTAATTTCTCCCCATGATTCCGCTTTACATACAGATAATTTCTCGCAAAGTGGGAATCTATGGAAAATCTCGCATATTCGAGTCCTTTTGGTCCGATTTTATCTATGACGACTCCCATTAGTTTCGCAGCCCACATGGGTAAGGTAACTGCTTGATCATAAGCTGGGATGCTTTGCTGTACTGCTGGTTTGCGGTTTCCTTGGGATATGACGGGTTGGGTATCCAATTGGTCTTTAACTAGTTCTAACATTTCTTTGCCTGTATCGTTTCTGACTACTATCCATTGCCATTTGTAAGGTGCGCCCATATACCCAACGACTATATCGGCCAGGGAGTTGACGTAATCGAAGCAACTCATACAGGATGGAGCAAATATGTCTTTAAGCACGTTTGTTTTTAAGCCAAAGAAGGGTACTGTCTCTTCTGAACCGTCTTCGTGTTTGAAATGAACTCGGAAGTCTTGCATAAATTCGTAGCTGACGACTGTTTGCGGAGAACGGCTGGTGGTTTCTAGGAATTTTTGCAGCCCAGCGCGGGTAACGTTATCTACGCAGGGTGTTCCCAGTACATAGAGTTTTTCTAGGCCGAGTTTTTTCTCGACGGCGCGTAATGCTTGGATTTGACAACCTACTCCAATGACTAATAACCGTTTCATTCCCGATTTTTCTATCTGTTCTAATACGGACAGGTTGGGGGATAATGTGGGTTTATTAACTTTAGCGGCTAGTATTTCTTCTGGAGTGCGGGCTATTATGGGCATGGGTTGAAAGCGGTCTTCTTTGCTGTTTTGGACACAAACTACCCCTTCAACTAAGCCACGATTGAGCATTTCTATGGCTATACTGCTTACTATTCCTGTCCATTGTGCGCCTTCTATGGGTTGTTGTTTTCTGGCTGACATCATTTCTTGGTGTACACCAAAGTAGAGTTCGTTTTCGTCTTCTAAGTTGCGGGGACGGTTATGGGTGGTGGTTTCTAGTTCGTCTATTCTTTGAGTAATGAAGGCGCACGCTTCTTTGACGTAGTGGATGTAGTAAGTGTCGCATAGTCCGCATTCGCTACAGAGTTCTTTGGCGGGGCGCACGCTTCCGGGTTTGAGGGCTTTGGCTTTTTTGTGGGATTCTATGGATGTCATCTATTTTGTTTATTTTTACTAAATATGGCTTTTATTACCTTACCGTTACAGGATGTGAAGTTGGTGGTTTGAGGTGAATAAGAGTTTTTTCTCGCGCACAGACGCAGAGGCGCAAAGAAGAGCGCGGAAGGAGTTTTAATGGGTAGGTAAGACGTAGTTTTTATTAATAACCCTTCGGTTAATTTATTGAGGGTTTTTTACTTTGACAGCATTAGGACTTACGCAAGATTCATGGAATAACGAACCACAGAGGCACAGAGGTCACGGAGAAATGAGGATTTGAGAGATATTTTGCGTAAGTCCTGAGCATTTATCATTTATTTATACCACACTCTTGATTTCTCTCTGCGACTCTGCGCCTCTGCGTGAGACAAAAAATGATTACTGATGATGATTGTAGTCTTGGTATGATTTTTGATGGTCAAAGATTAATTTTTGAAATAGTTTTACACCATCAAGAAATTTATCGTTATTTTCCTAGATAGATATTTTTGGGATAAATATAAAAAGTACCGTAATTTCAGAAAAAATCTTACGGCGTAAATCAACTCACAAATACATTTGATAACTTTATGCGTAATATTCCACTTAAAACTTTAACTATGGGAATAGGTATGATTTTACTTTCCCTATTCTCATCCTTTAGTGTCCAAGCACAAAAGGGAGGAAATAAAATTGAACTCAAAGTTTATAGTCAAAACGTGCAAAAACAAAGTTGTCCAGATAAAGTTATTGTCACGGAAATTCCCCAACCTTATCGAGAGGGAAGTTTTGCTACCGACGGTTCTGTGAATTTGAGTGGGTACGCAAATAATATTTCTATCAGCACAAGTAATAGCTTTAGTACGACATGGGTAGGAACATTAAAACCGAAATATGCTAAATGCTTTGCTTCTGCTGGAAATAGTCATTATCGGCTGCATTTTGTGAAGGGTAAAGTTTATTTTATGCTTGATTTAGCAGGCGGTTTTGATCCTAATAATTATCCTTTAATAGTTATCAAGCAGGGAATGAAAATAGGTAATCCTGTGTGGACTTGGGGTGGAAGTGATTAAAGAGTAGTAAATCACTGTATTTAATTTGGTCTGGATTTAAAATAAGGCTTACTCAAAACAGAAATAAAGTAGAGGTAATTCATGAATTACCTCTACTCAATAATCAAGTTTTTAGTCCTTTTAAATTGTCTTTAATTATTTATTTTCTTGCATACTTCTGACAATTTTTGTTACCATTTTTCTGGGTATAAAGCGAATAGATTTTGCCATTAGTTTATTAACAAAACCAGGAATAATAATTGTTTTTCCCTGCATTAAACCATCATAACCGATTTGGGCTACAGTTTCCGCATCCATCATTTTTTTGCGTTTTAGTAGTTTAGAATCTGCCATTCCTGTTCTTTCATGAAATGCAGATGCAGTTGAACCTGGACAAAGAACAGTTACAGTTATACCTGTACCTTCTAACTCATTAGCAATAGCTTCTGAAAAAGATAAAACATAAGCTTTTGTGGCAAAATAAACCGCCATTAACGGACCTGGTTGAAATGCAGCAGCAGAAGCAACATTAAGAATTTTACCATGACGTTGTTTAACCATTTCTCTAAGAAATAATTTGGTTAAATGGGTAAGACAAACCAAATTTACCTGCAACATTTCTAGTTCAGTATTGAGATTGGTTTCATAAAATAATCCATGATTACCAAAACCTGCATTATTGACTAAGATATCAACTTTAATACCAACTTGTTGTAATTCTGTAAAAATTTCTTCGGGAGATGTGGATATAGATAAATCTTTGGTAATGGGTTTAACAAAAATCCCAAACTCCTCTGCCAGTTCAACAGCTATTATTTGCAGTTTTTCTCCTAACCTATCTACTAATACAAGATTGTAATTTTCATGAGCAAAAATCCGGGCTAACTGATAGCCAATACCACTAGCTGAACCAGTAATTAAAACAGTTTCCCGACATTTTATGTTCATTTTTAAAAAAGTGAATTGGCATTAATAAAATAGGCACAGTTCAACTGTGCCAAGGGAATTAGACAAGACTTAAAAAGCCAGTTTGCACTAGGTAAGATGTGTAAGTCATCAACAATTGAGAATCAATAGGTGGACAAACAATAGAACTTTCTTTTAGTGCTTCTAGGGTTTGTTCACAACTAATAATTGGTCTTCTCGCTTGTAAATACAAATCAGGA
>Ga0315905_10000306_pt1 | contig 53844 bp, 71 predicted proteins | sample LakEriMetagenome_5_FD_203522 | JGI IMG/M metagenome (GOLD analysis project Ga0315905, IMG submission 203522) | Freshwater fungal communities from buoy surface, Lake Erie, Ohio, United States - Buoy 4 MA121 | ecosystem: Environmental > Aquatic > Freshwater > Lake | place: USA: Lake Erie, Ohio...
GATCTTCGGATTATCGGTCTTTCTAACGGCGTTGATAACGCTTGGGGCGATGCTTTCACAGTAGTGCAAGTACAAGTCTCTCGCAGTCAATTCGTTGCAACCATTAACGCCATCTAAGGAGTCCAATCATGGCAGCACCAATGCGCAGTACGGACTTTAGAAGCATCGTTGAACCAATAATGAACGAATGCTTCGATGGAGTCTATGATCAACGTACCGACGAATGGTCACGGGTTTTCCGTGAGCAGGACGGTATTCCCCGCAACTACCACGAAGAACCAGTCCTTTATGGATTTGGAGCCGCACCTCAACTGCCTGACGGAACTCCTGTTTCGTATCAGCAGGGTGGTGTTCTCTTCTTGCAACGCTATGTCTATAACGTGTTTGGCTTGGCCTTCGCGTTGACCAAAGTGTTGGTTGAAGACGGCGACCACATCCGCATCGGTCAGGTCTACGCTCGCCACTTGGCTCAGTCTCTCATCGAGACAAAAGAGACCTTGTGCGCAAACGTCTTGAATCGCGCCTTCAACAGCGCGTTTCCCGGCGGCGACGGCGTATCCCTGATCAACACGGCTCACCCCATCGTAAACGGTACTTTCAGCAACCAGTTGACCACTGCGGCCAACCTGTCCCAGACTTCTCTGGAGCAGATGCTGATTCAAATCCGTCAAGCTGTGGACAACAACGGCAAGAAGATCCGCCTTGTGCCCCGCCAATTGGTGGTGGCCCCCGGCAACGTCTTCCAAGCCGAAGTTCTGCTCAAGAGCGTCCTGCGCTCTGGTACAGCAAACAACGACCTGAACCCTGTCAAGTCTATCGGCTTGCTGGACGAAGGCGCTGCTGTTATCAGCCGCTTGACCAGCCCAACGGCGTTCTTTGTTCAGACCGACGCCCCAGAAGGCATGAAGCTCATGATGCGTCGCAAGCTCGAGAAAACCATGGAAGGTGATTTCGAGACTGACTCTATGCGCTACAAGGCCACCGAGCGTTACATCCCCGGGTTCACCGACCCGCGTGCAATGTACGGCACACCCGGCATGTAAAGCCAAGTGGGGCGGGAGTAAAAAACCCGCCCCTTTTTTTAATGTTTGGTCAAACTTTTCAAGGAGCAGACCATGCCTCAATTTTCAGATGATCTCTTTCTGGGTTCCGCCCTTACCGTTCAAGGTATGGACGCCTACCCTGCTGTTTCAACTTTTACTGGCTCAATTGCTACCACCACACTGACAGTCACCGCGATGCTTTCAGGTGACCCAATTTTTGTTGGTATGTTTATTGACAGCTCAACGTCTCTTACCAATGGAACTTTTATTTCCGCTTTTGGTACAGGCACAGGTGGTGTAGGAACTTACACAGTAAACAACTCACAAACTGTAGCAAGCGCAACCATCATTGGTTCGGGTAATGCTTTGTTGTCAAACCCATCCCCAATGAGCGTAGGTGTTGGCCCTCTGGGTCGCATTTATGTTTGGGACGCTGTGCCGCAAGCCAAGCTGACGAACAACATTGTTGCCGCTGTTATCACAACTGCCACCACGCTCACGCTGGCCGCAGGTGCTGGTGTTACATCCGCCACAATTCAAGGCGGCGCAACAGGCTTGCAACTTGACTGCCCTCGTGCGGTTTCTACAACCACAGGTGCTGGTACTCCGACTTCTGTCAACATTACTGTTTCTGGCTACGACTACTACGGTCAAGCCATGAGCGAAGTAATTGCAACAGGAACAGTGGCATCAACAACTGTCAGCGGTAAAAAAGCCTTCTACCAAATTGCCAGCGTTGTCTCTTCTGGCGCAAGTGTGGTGACTGTTGCGGTGGGTACGACCGACATCTTGGGTGCGCCATTGCGCATCACTGATGCTGGGTACGTTACTCGCGCAGGCTGGAACAACACCTTAGCCGAAGATGCGGGCACTTTTGTTGCCGCTGCTACGCTGACGGCTACCACCACAACTGGCGATGTAAGGGGTACTTATCTGCCCTCATCGGCGGCGGATGGTATCAAACGTCTCGTGATGGGAATCGCCCTGCCAGCAATTGCGGTAGGCCCAAATGCAACCCGTGTTGGCGCTCTCGGCGTCACACAAGCATAAGGAGAACGACATGGGTCAATTTAAACCAATGGTCAAAATGGAGACCACTGAGCCTTCAGTTGAACTGAAGCTCAAAAAAGGCGGCAAAGTGGCCAAAATGGTCAAAAAGGCTGACGGTGGCATGATGGGTTCGCCCATGAGCGCTGCTGGCGCTATGCCCCCTGCAATGCCTGCCCGTGGCGGCATGCCAATGGCTGGCTCACCAATGAAGCCTTCGCTGGCCATGCGTCGTCGCGCCATGAAGGGCATGCCCGCTGGTGCTGGCCCTGCTGGTCCAATTGGCGGTGCAGCTTCAATGCAGACCTCAATGCCTATGGCCCCTCCCACCATGAAAAAAGGCGGCAAGGCCGACATGGGCCAAGACAAGGCCATGATCAAAAAGGCCTTCAAGCAGCACGATATGCAAGAGCACAAGGGCGGCAAAGGCACTTCGCTCAAGCTCAAGCACGGTGGCAAGATGGCCGCTGGCGGTGGGATGCACATGATGCCTGACGGCAAAATGATGAAGAACTCTGCCATGAAGAGCGGCGGCAAGATGACCAAGGGCGGCATGGCTTGCGCAACTGGCGGCGTAGTCAACGGCCAAGGCGGCTTTGCTACTGGCGGTGTCGTTAAGGGCCAAGGCGGCTACGCCACTGGTGGCGTTACCAAGTCAAACGGTGGCGGCTACAAAGAAGGCGGCATGACCATGGTCGAAAAGGGCGGGAAGATGGTTCCTGACTTTGCGGCTGATGGCAAGGGCAAAATGAAAAAAGGCGGCAAGATCAAAGGCATGATGGGCGGCGGAATGATGGACGAAGGCATGATGGGTGACGCCATGTACAAAAAAGGCGGTTCCACAAAAAAAGCCTACGCGGCGGGCGGGACTGTTAATTCAGGCCGTCCCGTCGCGATGCCCCAAGGCGCTAAAAAGCCATCACAGCCCGTAAGAACCAACCTTGTTGTTGGCACTTTCAAAAAGGGTGGCAAGGTCACCCCTGCTGAAGGTAATTTGATGAAGGCATTTGGGTCTGAGAACAAGACTGCTATGAAGCAGGCAAAGGCTCAATCCAACGATGTCTACAGCAAGTACCAGAAGATGAAAGATGGTGGTTCTCCAACTCCAGATGAGCGTTTCTTTGACAAAAACAAAGAAGACCCAAAATCTGCAAGCGACAAAGCAAGTCGTGAGTTGGAAGATGCGATGAACCCCTTGAGTATGGTGAAGGAACTGGCTGGAAAGGCCAAGAAATACTTCATGCCCAAGGCTGACAGTGTGACCAAGACTAAGGAGTCTGTAACGGTTACACCAGCGGGTAAAAAGCGCGGCGGAATGGCTTGTTAAAAACGAGTGGGGGCTTCGGCCCCTGCTTTTTATTAAGGGAACAAAATGGCTAACACAGTAGCAACGCAAACTATCTTTGATGGGGAGCGCACAGCAATTCAAAAATTTGATTTTTTGTGCGATGGCTCTGGCAATGAATCTGCGGTATTAAAAGTAGATGTGTCTACTCTTTCGTCAAGCAATTCTGGCAAGGCGTGTGATGGCGTCACAATTCTAAAAATTTACGCATCAACGCATGGTTTGCAAGTAGAAATTTTGTGGGATGCAACAACTGATTTATTTTGTATTGGTGTTCCACAAAACACATTTTACAACATGGATTTTTCATTGTTTGGTGGACTTCCAAATAACGCGGGGGCTGGTAAAACTGGCGATATAAGATTTACAACAACGGACGCCGCCGCAGGAGATTTTTATTCAATCACACTTGACATGATTAAATCCTATGCCGACTAAATCTTCTTCCCAGCATCGTTTAATGGCGGCAGTTGCGCATAACCCTGACTTTGCCAAAAAGACGGGCATACCTTCTAAGGTTGGCAAGGAATTTGTCAAGGAAGATGCAAAGATGGCGGGTGGTGGTTTGTATGCAAACATTGCCGCGAAGAAGCAACGTATAGCCTCTGGCTCTGGCGAGAAAATGCGTAGTGCTGGTAGCAAGGGCGCTCCCAAATCTAGCGATTTTGCCAATGCGGCTAAGACTGCCTCTTACAAAGAGGGCGGCAAGTCAACGGTCAACGCCGCAGGCAACTACACCAAGCCAGAGTTGCGCAAACGTATTTTCAATGATGTGAAGTCTGAGGCTACTGCTGGAACGGGTGCTGGACAGTGGTCAGCCCGCAAAGCACAGGTTGTGGCAAAGCGTTATAAAGACGCAGGTGGTGGTTATCGTGATTAAAAAGCCCCAGCAATCATTGAAGGCTTGGGGCGACCAAAAATGGAGAACGAAAAGTGGTAAAAAATCTTCTGAAACTGGTGAAAGATATCTTCCAGAGTCTGCAATTAAGAGCCTTAGCCCTGCTGAGTATGCTGCGACGACCAAAGCAAAAAGAGCAGGCAAAGCCGCAGGAAAACAATTTGTAGCGCAACCCAAAAAGATTGCGCAAAAAACAGCTAAACACAGGTTTTAATTATGGCAAAAAAGACTCCCTCTCTTGCTATTGGTCGTGGTGAAAAGTTGCCTGCTTCTAAGGGGGCAGGGTTGACGGCTAAAGGTCGAGCCAAATATAACGCGGCAACAGGTAGCAATTTGAAAGCACCTCAGCCTCAAGGTGGCGCACGCAAGGATTCTTTTTGCGCTCGTATGAGCGGTGTGCCGGGGCCGATGAAAGACGAAAAAGGCAAGCCAACCCGTAAGGCGGCGGCGCTTGCGCGTTGGAAGTGCTGACATGTCATATTCTGGTACTACAGGCACAACCGTTGTAACGGTCCAAACGCTGATTGATCACGGTGCTCGTCGCTGCGGTAAGTTGGCAGAAGAGCTGACCTCGGAGCAGGTCCTGAGTGCCCGCGAGTCGTTGTTTTTCCTCCTGTCCAACCTGATCAACATTGGCATTCAGTATTGGGCTATCAGCAAGAAGGTCTACGGCTTCACGGCAGACAAAGCAACGTACCTGCTGCCCCTTGGCGGCAACGACGTGCTCAATGCGTTGTACCGTTATATGAACCGCCCTGACGGCAGCTACACATCATCCGCAGGCGGCACAGTGGCCAATCTGTACGATGGTGATGTAGACACGGTATGCACTCAAACCTCTGCAAATGGAAATTTTGCTATCAACTTTGGCCCGTCCAACCCCATTTTTATTGGCTCAATTGGGTTCCTGCCTGCCTCCAGCGGCACTAAATCATTCATCCTCGAATACTCGCTTGACAACGTGACTTGGGCAACCTTGGTTGATCTTGGGTCCATCGCCGTGGTCGATAACGAGTGGGTTTGGACCGACATTGCCAACGGCCAGACCGTGCCGTACTACCGCATCCGCGCCTATAGTGGGACCACCCTGAGCTTGCGAGAATTGTATTTTGGCAACAACAGCACAGAGATCACCATGTCGCGCCTAAACCGCGATGACTACACCAACCTACCCAACAAGAACTTCACAGCCAATCAGCCGTTCCAGTTTTGGTTCAATCGCACGATTCCCCAGAGCGAGATCGTGCTTTGGCCAACGCCGCAAGACGCCTTTTATCAAATGACCATTTGGTACTCACGCCAGATCATGGACGTGGGTGACCTGTATGGCGAGCTAGAGGTCCCTCAGCGCTGGTACGAGGCTGTGGTGATGATGTTGTCTCATAGGATGAGCCTTGAGCTGCCCGGGGTGGACGTTACGCGCACCCAGTACCTTGAAGGTCAAGCTGACAAATACCTTGCCATGGCCGAAGAGGAAGAGCGCGACAAGTCGCCCATCTACTTTGCTCCAAACATCTCCGTTTACACGAGGTGATTGATGGCCATTTTTCTGGACACCCTTGGATACTCTGACATTGCAATTGCGATATGCGACCGCTGCAAGATGAAGCGCCCGCACGCCGTGATGCGCAATGATCCGAACTTCCCCGGTCTCCGCGTCTGCAACGAAGGCTGTGCAGATGAGCTTGACCCCTACCGTTTACCTGCTCGCAAAACCGAAAGGATAACGATTCGGTTTCCACGTCCTGACCTCCCCCTGAACGCAGGCGACAACTATTTGGTCAGTGGCGGCATCACTACCGTTGTACAAATTTCGACACAAGGCAACACCCAGACGCCAACCTCAAACGGAAACTTGGACACTATTGCCCCGAACCCACCAAACAACACGAGCACCTAATGTCAGCACAAGTAACCATACTCCAACTGCCAGCCGCAGGTGCTATCACAGGCACTGAGGCGGTTCCTATTGTTCAAAATGGCGTCACGGTGCAGACGACCACGGCGGCGATCTCCGCATCTCCGTCGCAACCCTACACCTACCTGACCGTCACCCAAACACCTCAGTTAGCCAACAGCCGCTACGTTGGCGCGACCAACGGCTTGACGATCACTGACGGTGGTGCTCAGGGCGTGTTCAATATAACGACCACAGGCGCTCTTTTGTCGTTAGTGAACTCTGGTACTGGGTTTCAGGTAAAAACGTCTTCTACGGCCATTACAGGCCGCTCTATTGCCGTTTCTGGCGTTGGGTTGTCAATTTCCAATGGAAGCGGCGTTTCTGGCGACCCTACAATCACTTTAGCTGGCCAAGTCCTGAATCTGGCTAACCTGAGCGCCAACGGCCTGATGGTGATCACCTCGGCTGGTGCGTTGTCGGCCACGTCAATCCTGAACGTGGTTGACCAGACCGCTGTGTTCAATGCGGACGGCACGACTGGCAACCCGACCATTGGTTTGGCGTCAAACCCCATCATCCCCGGCACTGGGTCAATCTTTATCCCCGTGGGAACCACTGGTCAGAGGTCTTCTGGTGTAAACGGGCAGATTCGTTACAACAGCACCGACGGAGCCTACGAGGGCTATTCTGCGGGCGCATGGCGTCAATTCTCGCTGTCTGGTGGCGTCACCTTGGTCAACACTGGAACGGGCCTCACAGGCGGTCCTATTACGGGCGCGGGCACGATTTCCATTGACGTCACCGCCGTGACCGCTGGCTCTTATGGGTCTTCAACTCAGGTAGGAACTTTCACTGTCAACGCCCAAGGTCAACTGACTGCGGCTGCCAACGTGACAATCACCCCTGCCGCCATTGGCGCAGTGTCGTCTGTATCTGGAACCGCAAACGAAATAACCGCAACGGGAACCACCACAGTCGTTATTTCGCTGCCTGCTGCTTTGACCTTTACTGGCAAGACGGTGACGGGTGGCACGTTCTTACTGCCAATCATTTCCTCGATATCAAATAGCGGCACGATCACCATTCCGTCAGGAACCGACACGCTGGTTGCCCGCAACACTACCGACACGTTGACCAACAAGTCAATCAGTGGCACAGGCAACACGCTAACCAACATTGGCAATGCTTCGCTGACCAACAGCACGATCTCTGGCGTTTCGCTTGGGTCAAACCTGTTCAGCTTGACGATTGGTACTGGCCTTACTGGCACGAGCTACAACGGCTCTGCTGCGGTCACTGTGGCAATTGATTCAACCGTGGTGACCTTGACAGGCACGCAGACGCTGACAAACAAAACCATCAGCGGCGCAAGCAACACGCTTTCCAATATTGGTAACGCCTCGCTGACAAACAGCTCTGTGACCGTTGGAACGACTGCAATTTCGCTTGGCAGCAGCTCGCTGACGCTTGGTGGCCTGACTTCGGTTGCGGTCACTCAGGACCCAACGACGGCCCTTCAGCTTGCCACCAAGCAGTATGTGGACACCACCGTTGCGGTCGGTTTGACTTTTCACCAGCCTGTGCAGGCGGCAACAACCACGACGCTTGCTACGACGACAGGTGGCACGGTCACTTACAACAACGGCACGGCTGGCGTCGGGGCAACCCTCACATTCTCCGTGGCGCTGACTGTCCTTGACGGTTACACGCTGGCCAACACAAACCGCGTTCTGATCAAGGACGAGGCCAACCAAGCTCACAACGGCGTCTATACATGGGCCACTGGTGGCACGGTATTGACCCGCGCAACGGATGCTGACACTTACGGCAGCGGAACCAACCAATTTAGCCAGAACGACTACTTCTTTGTCCAGAACGGAACTGTCAACAAAGGCACTTCTTATGTGGTGACAACTGCTGGAGTTATCACGTTTGGCACAACGGCAATCACGTTTGCTGAATTTAGCTCGTCTCAGGTTTACACAGGTACATCGCCAATCGTTATTACTGGCACGGTCATCTCTTTGACCACCGTTCCTGTTAACCTTGGTGGTACAAATCTGACTAGCTACACCATTGGCGATACGCTTTATGCAAGTGGCGCAACAACATTGTCTAAACTACCACTTGGTACGCAGGGTTTTGTGCTGACAGCGGGCGCAACTGGGCCTGTGTGGTCTGGCATCTCGGGCGGGACTTTCTAAGGAAAAATTATGGCTGCAACAAACTTTACACCGATTCAACTTTACTTCTCAACGACTGCATCTGCCGTACCTCTGGCGGCAAATCTTGCGCAAGGTGAATTGGCAATCAACATCACCGACGGAAAGCTGTATTACGAGGACAACGGCGGCGTTGTGCAGGTAATTGCAACCAAAGGTGCTGGCACGATTGGTGGATCAACAACGCAGATTCAGTACAACAACGCAGGCGCGTTGGCTGGTAATGCTGCAATGGTGTTCAACAACTCAACGAACGTCACCACGCTGACCACGCTGAACCTCACCAATGCCCTTGGAGCCATCTACGGCGGCACTGCGCAGTCCACTTATACCCAAGGTGACATCCTCTACTCCTCGGCCACGAACACGCTGGCCAAGCTTGGTATTGGCGTGGTCAACTACATCCTGACGTCAACTGGAACGGTCCCTCAGTGGGTTGCACCTTCAAGCATCACCGTCAACACAGCGACCAACCTTGCTGGTGGCCTTGCTGGATCTGTTCCTTACCAGTCGGCTCTCGACACGACGACGTTCTTAGCTATTGGAGCTGCCAATCGGGTCATGACCTCTACTGGTACTGCCCCGCAGTGGGTGACGTCCCTGACGGGCCTCACAGGCGTTTCCAGCTCTAGCATTACCAATACCAGCCTGACCTCTGGCCGCGTCGTTGTGAGCACCACCGCTGGCCTTCAGGCTGACGATGCTGACCTGACCTTTGACGGCACAACTTTGTCGGCTGGCGGCTTCTCAACGGTCGGCCTGAGCACTTTGGTCAAAACCGTCAAGATTGGTGACAGCAACTTTAACGGCGTGGCCGTGTTTGCTGCTGCTACGCCTGCCAAGCTGTATATGGGTACGGGTACTGTGACCGACGTCACCTCGGCAATCAGCGCAACCAACGCAATTGGTGCAATCGCCTCCTTGGGCATTACCCCAATCGCTGCGACCAACACCAGCGTCACCTACACCGACGCAGCCACTTTGTACATTGCAGGCGCTCCAAGCGCTGGCACGAACGTCACTTTGACCAACCCATACGCTTTGTATGTGGCTTCTGGTAACGCCTACTTTGGCGGCACAGTGACTGCTGGAACCGTCAACCTGACCACGCTTGACCTGACCAACCTTGAAGTGACCAACATCAAAGCCAAGGACGGTACGGCTTCGATCACTCTGGCCGACACCACTGGTATTGCCACATTCAGCGGTGCTACCGTATTTACGGCTGGCACAGCGTTATTGCCCGCCATCACCACAACTGGCGATACAAACACTGGTATTTGGTTTCCTGCGGCTGACACTATTGCCTTTACAGAAGGTGGTGTGGAGTCTATGCGCATAGATTCGTCAGGCAATCTAGGCTTGGGTGTTACTCCTAGTGCTTGGAGTAGCGCAAGCAGACCCGCATTGCAATTAACAAATGGTGCGGCTTTGTTTACTCGAACTGGAAGCACGTTCTTAAGTCAAAACTTTTTTTACAATGCTGGTGACACAGGCTCGTATATTGCCAATGGTTTTGCAACGGTTTATGTTCAAACCAGCGGTCAACACCAATGGTACAACGCCCCATCAGGCACGGCAAATAACACAGCGGCTTTAACGCAAGCAATGACGCTTGATGCCAGCGGTCGGCTACTTGTTGGCACTACCTCTGGTTCTGGCGCAACAATGTTTACTGTCAATCAACCGACTGCAAGCACTGATGCAAAAACGATTGTCTCTGTTACTACTGGAACAAATGCGGCATTTACAGCCTTTGTCAACACTACAGTAACCACAGTAGGAACTGAAAACAGTTCTGGTGGAAGCCTTGTTTCTGGTTCATCTGCTTACTCAACTGTTATTGCAAACAATGGTGCATACCCAATTTCGTTTGGCACAAACAACACAGAACGTGCCCGTATCGACTCCAGCGGCAATGTGGGGATTGGTACAAATAATCCTGCGGAAAAACTAAGTGTTGCAGGCGCTATACGAGTACATACAGCTTCTAGTGCAGGATTTACTTTAGATGCAAAAGGTGGGTTGTTTGATTTTGTTCCATCAAGCAATACTGTCCGAGTTGGGTATGTCCCGGGAACATCTGGTGTAAACACAGGTATTTTAACTTTTTTAGTTGGCAGTGGCAGTACAGCGGCTACTATTGACTCAAGCGGTAACTTTATTGTTGGTACTGGCAATGAAAACGGTCAATTTACTGTTAGAAATGCGTCTGCAAACAAGGCCACCGCTGCAATTATTGCATCAAATACGTCTGGGCCAAACTATGCAATTGACGCCGTTAGTCATGCCACTGCCGCCAACACACCATCTTTAATTCGTGGATATTCTGGTAGCGCATCACCAACACAAGTTTTTAACTTAAGCGGTTTTGGAAACATCACCCAGTTTGGTGGACAGATTTTTTTCCCCGCAACTCAATCAGCATCAACTGATGCAAACTGTTTGGATGACTATGAGGAGGGGACTTGGACACCTGTATTTTCGGCTGGTGGCATAACGGGAACAAGTATCACATACAGCGGGACATACACAAAAATTGGTAGAGTTGTGTCTGTAAGTTTTCGTGCAGAGTCAGCATCAGGCAATATAAACGTAAGTTCTTATGCAACATTTTCTGGACTGCCATTTACTGTTGGGGTTAAGGGATGTGGCTCCGCTACCACAGAAGATATTGATGTTTTTGCTAGTCTTGGATTTGCCGAAACATCAGGCACATCTTTGGGATTGTCTAAATGCGGAAACGGAACAACTGCCGATTTGAATGCAATGGTCACATTTTTTGTCTAATTAAAGAGTTCATTAGCCTGACTGGATTGGTCAGGCTGGACACAACGCCAACCTTAAGGAGAAACCCAAATGGCAATCACCAAAGAAAAAGTAATCGACCAAATCACCGTGACCGAGAACGGCATCGTTCTCTATCGTGAGGCAACTCGCATCATGGAAGACGGTGAGCAACTCAGCCAAACCTACCACCGCACAAGCCTGACACCCGCACAAGACCTCACGGGTCACCCTGCCAATGTCGTGGCTCACTGCAATGTGGCTTGGACACCTGAAGTCGTTGCGGCTTATCAGGCTCAAGTGGCGGCTCAGGCGGCTGAACGTCAAAACCAAGGAACATGAGCATGAGCGCGACATTTACTTGGGCTATTGAGTGGATGAACTGCAAACCCACAGAGGGTTCATACACTGACGTTGTGGTCAATGCTGGCTGGCGCTGTGATGGTGTGCAAGGCGTTTACAGCGGTGCTTCGTACAGTTCAGCAACATTTCCAATGCCTGAAGGCACGTTCACCCCCTACGACCAACTCACACAAGCACAAGTCTTGGGTTGGTGCTGGGCAAATGGCGTGGACAAGATTGCAACTGAGGCGGCGGTTCAAGGGCAGATTGACAACCAAATCAACCCACCAATCGTGCAACAACCTTTGCCTTGGGCAACGCCTGCGGCATAATTGAAGATGGGCAAACCGCTGGCCCTAACAGCGGCAATTACACGGAGAGTATTTCATGCAAAAAATTGCACTTTCAACTGAGTTGGTCAACGCAATCCTGCAATATTTGGGCAATCAGCCCTTTGTTCAGGTTCAGCAATTGATCAACGGCATCCAGCAAGAGGCGCAAGCCCAAGTTGCACCCCCAGCCCCTGCTGACGTGACAGTCGTAGAGTAAAGCGGTAATTGCTTCATGGAACAAATTCAGGAACTTGCCACTGAAACCGACAAGCGCCTGAGCGTTCATGAGGCAATTTGCGCTCAACGATATGAGGGCATTCAAGCCCGCTTTGATGATGGTTCCAAGCGCATGAACAGGATTGAGTACCTCTTGTATGTAGTCATTCTTGCCGTGTTGCTTGGCCCCGGTGTAGCCGCCGACTTTGTCAAAAAAATTATAGGGGTGTGATATGAATTGGGCAGATGTTTTAAAAGCAGTCATACCCATCATTGTTGCGTCCCTTGCTTGGCTCTTAGGTCAAGTGAATGATTTTTCTACGCGCCTGACACGAATTGAGGGCGCTATGCCTGCATTGATTACCAAAGAGGGCGTCCCAACAGACAGTCCAATCTCTGCGGAGCGTCGAGCCATGATGAAAGAAAACTTGATGTTGCACATCAACGAATTGCAAGTCAAAGTCAGATTGCTTGAAGAACGCGAAAAGATGGTGAAAAAATGATTCCAATCGTTGCATCCCTACTAGGTACATTGGCTCAGAATGGTCTGGGCCTTTTGTCTTCTGCGATTCAAGCAAAGGGCAAGCAAGTTGTTGAAGAAGCCCTTGGTGTGAAGATTTCTGACAACCCATCTGATGCTGAAGTTGCCAAGTTGCGCCAGCTTCAGTTTGACCACGAAGAGCGTTTGCTTGAGTTGGGCATTGAGAAGGCTCGTATTGAGCAAGAAGAATTGCAGGCGTTGCTCAAGGCACAAGCAAATCAAGAGGACAACGTGTCTAAACGCTGGCAGGCTGATATGTCTTCAGACTCGTGGCTGTCAAAGAATGTGCGCCCCGGCACGCTTGTGTACCTCCTAACAGCGTATTTAATCTTTGCTCTGCTTGATGGCTACGGGTACAAGATAAGCGAGTCCTACGTCAACCTGCTAGGTCAGTGGGGGATGCTCGTGATGACCGCCTACTTTGGCGGTCGCACCGTTGAGAAGGTCATGGAGATGCGCAGAAAGGACAAAGAATGAGCCTGAGTCAAGAACAAGCCGCATTCCTGTTGGATACCTGCAAACTCATTCAATACGCCACTGAGCAGGGTTTTATGGTCACTGGTGGGGAGTTGTCCCGAACACCTGAACAGCAGGCTCTGCACGTCAAGGCGGGCCGCTCCAAGACCATGAATTCAATACACCTCAAGCGCTGCGCTATCGACTTGAACTTCTTCAAGGATGGGCAGATAATATGGGACAAGGGAATTCTTGCACCTTTAGGTACGTTTTGGGAGTCTTTGCACCCCAAAAATCGCTGGGGTGGCAATTTTAAATCTCTGGTCGATTGCCCGCATTTTGAGCGCAACGTCGGATAACGGAGAACAAAATGACAGTCGCAGCCGTAATGACGTATGACTCGCTGGTCGACGACATCCAGACCTATCTGGAGCGTACCGACCAGCAGACATTGGACAAGATTCCGCAGTTCATTATGCTGGCGGAGCAGATCATTGCGGCTGAGATCAAATTCCTTGGCAACCTGACTGTGGTCACAAGCACCATGGTGGCATCTGCCAATGTCATTCCAAAACCCGCACGCTGGCGCAAGACGGTGTCAATGAACGTAACCGTGGCGGGTCAACGTCAGCCTGTGCTGCTGCGCACTTACGAGTACATCCGCGAGTATTGGCCAAACCCAACCTCGACCGATGTGCCGCTGTACTTTTGCGATTACGACTACACGCATTGGCTGGTAGGCCCTACGCCTGCTTTGGGTTATTCCTACGAGGTACTTTACTACGAGCGCGTGCAGCCTTTAGATTCCTCGAACCAATCAAACTGGTTCACCCAGTACGCCCCACAGGCGATGCTGTATGGCACTTTGCTACAAGCGATGCCGTTCCTCAAAAATGACGAGCGCATGCCTATGTGGCAAAGCAATTTTGACAGAATCATTGAAGTCCTGAAGACGGAGAACGTCACTCGTGCCGCTGATCGTCAGGCGATTGTGAGGGATTCATGAGCTTTACCAGTCCATTTACAGGTCAGGTCATTCAACCGACCGACGTCTCTTATCGCGATATAACGCTGTCAGCCGACACAACCCTTTCTTGGCCAATCAACGGCAGCGATACCGACAACGCAGCCGCACGGGTTATGGACGTCACGTCGCTTTCAAGCGGCTTGGTGCTTTCTGGCGTTACCGTCACAGGTACGGCAGGCCAGTGCTCTTGCACCGCCACCCCAAGCTTGTTTGTTGGCCAAGCAGTTGTTGTCACTGGAGTTTCCACGGGCACTTCAGGCGGCATCACGACTGGCAACACCTACTACATCATTGTCACCAACGGCACGACGACCTTCACACTGTCGGCCACCTCGGGCGGCGCTGCGGTGGCCACAACGGCGGGCACGACGACTGGCCTGACGTTCACGCTGGATGCGTTTACCTTGGACATGCCGCCTGCAAATCAGGCCTCTGTTGGCATTGATGCGCTGTTCCGCAACGTAGGCTCCTACACCTTCACCGTCAGAACTTACGCTGGTGGCACGATCGTCACGATTGCTCCGGGCGAGGCCAAGTACATCTACCTCACCACCAACGCCACCACGGCGGGCACATGGGGCCTCATAGCCTTTGGCGTTGGCACATCCAACGTAGATGCAGCCACCCTTGCTGGTTTTGGCCTCAAGGCTATTTCCAACACGTTAAACTCAGCAAACGAGGTCAACACCTTTGCGTCCAGTTACACCGCACTTGACACTGACCGCGCATCCACCTACGTTTGGACGGGCGGATCTGGCACGCTGACGCTCACCTCTGCTGTGACGCTGGGCAACGACTGGTACATGATGGTCCGCAACGGCGGAACGGGGACGTTGACCATTGCTCCTGCTGGCGGCATTCTGATCAACGGCGCATCGACAATTTCGTTGCAGCCTGCTGACTCCTGCGTGATCTGCTGCTCTGGCTCTGCATTCTTCACGGTAGGCTTGGGCCGCAGCACTGAGTTCAACTTTACCCAGCTCACCAAGGCTGTGGTGAGTGGCAGCTACACCCTGACCGCATCAGAGGCGGCCAACACAATTCAAAAGTACACAGGGACCCTGACTGGCAACGTCACCATAGTGCTGCCACAAACAATTCAGGTGTACTACATCACCAACCAAACCAACGGTGGTGGACCCGGCTACCAGATCACCTTCACCACGAGCGGAGGCGGGGCTACGGCTACCGTCCCAGCAAGCCAGCAGGTGATCTTGCTGTGCGACTCGGTCAACTTGCTGAACGCCTCAACGATTGCCGCTGGTGCGGTGAACGTGTCTCTGGTGGATGGCACGGTGGGCGCTCCATCGCTTAACTTTGCGACCGAGACGTCAACGGGCATCTACCGCCCCAGCTCGGGCGAGTTTGGTATTGCAATCTTGGGCGTCAAGCTGTTTGGGCTGACCGCGACAGGGCTAAACATCCCGGGTACGGGGAACTTTACTGGGGGTGTTCAGGGCGGGACCTTCTAATGGCCGCCAAGGTTTTCTCCCTCGACACGCAGCCGGGTATTCAGCGCGACGGCACGGTCTTCGACAAAATGTTCTACAACGACGGCGAGTGGGTCCGCTTTCAGCGTGGCCGTCCTCGCAAGATCGGCGGTTATCGTGTCATTTCTGACCAGCTCACAGGCCCTTCACGCGGGATCTGGGTCAACGCTCAGAACGCCTTCACGTCAATCTTCAGCGGCTACAACAACGGCCTTCAGGTCCTAACCATTGACAACAATGGCGTGGGCGCAGGGGTGGGTAACTTTACCCTGTCCAATTTCACGCAGTCCAACTTGAACTTGTGGCAGTTTGACGGCTTCTATGACGTGGCGGGCACAGGCTTGCAGTCGCTGGTCGCGCACCCGGGGCAGAACCTTGCCTCCATCGGAAACGACAACGACACCCCAGTCCTGATTGGCGACATCACCGCCTTGACCATGAGTCAAGTTGGCGTGTTTACTGCCTCTGGCACAACAACAAATTTAAGCGCCACGGTGACCTTGGCAGCGTCCAACACCTTGATCGGCGCTGGCCAAACGGTGACTGGCACGGGCATACCCGCCAACACCACGGTGGTGTCCATCTCCACGACCACGCTGGTGATCTCTAACCCTGCCACGGCCTCTGGCACTGTGACATTAACCTTTAACAACAACATCTCAGTGTCTGGTGGCGTGGTGTCGCTGCACCCCTACCTGTTTGTTTACGGCAACAACGGCCTGATCCAGAACTCCTCGGCTGGCAACACCAACGATTGGGTCTCTGCGGACGCCAACGCGGTCAATGTGGCCTCTGGAAAGATCGTCCAAGGGCTACCCGTCAGGGGCGGCTCAAACGCGCCCTCTGGCCTGTTTTGGAGCCTTGACAGCCTGATCCGCGTGTCGTTCATCGGCGGCACGGGAACGCCTCCTCAATACTGGCGCTACGACATCGTCAGCAGCCAGTCCTCAATTTTGTCTTCGCAGTCGGCCATTGAGTACGACGGGGTCTATTACTGGTGCGGTGTTGATCGATTCCTGTTGTACAACGGTGTGGTCAAAGAGATCCCCAACACCATGAACCAGAATTACTTCTTTGACAACCTGAACTATGACCAACGTCAAAAAGTTTGGGCAACAAAGGTTCCGCGTTTTGGTGAGATTTGGTGGTTTTACCCCCGAGGCGATGCAACCGAATGCACCGACGCCATCATCTATAACGTGCGCGAACAGACTTGGTACGACGCGGGCGAGGCCAGTGGTGCGCAGCGATCGGCTGGGTACTTCTCCCAAGTGTTCGCTTTTCCTGTGGCCGCAGACTGGCACGCTAGCACCGCTGAGACCGTGTTCACGGGTACTTTTAACGAGGTGTCTGGCAGCGTTTTTCTGTTCAGCGACACCTACAACACTCAAGTTGCTTTGAATCAGGTCATCACTGGCTCCAACATCCCTACAAGCACGACTGTGGTGGCCATCACTTCTAGCAACATCAAGACGCTTGGAGCTATCACAGGAGGCTCTGGCTACGTCAACGGCTCCTACTCCAACGTAACCCTCACAGGAGGCGCAGGATTGGGCGCTAAGGCCACAATTGGCGTTTCTGGTACTGCCGTGACCACCGTGACCATCACGGCCCGTGGAGCTGGCTATTTGGTTGGCGACGTCCTAAGCGCCACGGCGGCCAGTTTGGGTGGCACGGGAGCGGGGTTCTCAATTCCTGTGTCGGCAATTTATGCTCAAGCAATCCAAATGTCGGCGGCTGCCACGGGAACGGGCGCAGTGTCATTGACCTTTTCAATCCCCCCTGACCTTATTGAGATGTACCAGCACGAGATCGGAACTGATCAGATAAATGGTCAAAATGTACAAGCAATCCTTAGCTCTTTTGAGACCAACGACCTGAGCTGGCTTGGCGGTGGCCCTTCTCAGCCTCAACCCGAAGGCCTCAACCGCTGGATTCGCGTGGAGCGCATCGAGCCTGACTTTTTGCAAGAAGGCGAGATGAGTGTGGTCGTGACTGGCCGACCGTTTGCTCAAGGCGAAGACAAAGAGTCCGACCCTTACATTTTTGGACCCAACACAGGCAAGATTGACATGCGTGAGCAGCGCCGCGAATTGCGATTGAGGTTTACCTCTGATGTGGCTGGTGGAAACTACCAGCTTGGCAAATTGGTTCTCAACGCCGAGATCGGCGACGTGAGGCCATATGGCCCTTAACCCTGCACAGATTTATGACCCACGCTATCACACGTTTGAGTCGTGGGCGTGCCTTATGTGCGAGCTTTATGGTGCGCAGAATTTGCAAATCCCAAATGCTCAAACAAATTGGAAAGATTGGGGCAACGGACTTAACGCGATTGACGTCTTCTCAAATGAGGCAACGCCCCGCACGGACCAATTCAATAATTGGTATGAGTGGGCCGAGGCCATGGTGGCGGCAGTTAATCCAGCGACGCAAACAACATGAACTGGTGCGACAACTCCAAACTCTTTACTCGGCACTGCGATGCGGTCAGCGTCCTATTCCCAGCGTGGGAGCGTGCGTTTGTTGCTGTGGCCAAGCACCACCTAGCCAAAGTATCCGACGAGGCCCTCAAGGCTCGCATGGAAGAGTTCATTTGCGAAGAGCTGGCCCACGCAAGTGCCCACGACGCCTACAACGCTCGAGCTGGTATCACTGAGGTGGCCAACGCCGAATACAGTAAAACCCGAATTATTCACCGCCGACCCGGCAGTAAGGTATGGCTTGGCACGATGGTGTCAATTGAGCACTTTGCGGCCTGCATGGGCAGGATGTACCTTGATTGGTTCAAGGGGCGCGAGGGCCGTGAGCACAAATTGTTTGCTTGGCACTCCCGCGAGGAGATTGGCCACAAGGACCTAGCCATTGACCTTTGGCGCAGTTTAGGCTACTCAGATGCTGACTTGCGGGCAATTGCAAGGCAAAATCAGGTATACGTCATCAAATTTATCGTGGGTTATACCTTGCAGGGCGTCAGTTTTAGGCGTTTGAAAGACTGGACTGACTTTGCGCAATGGGCGTGGCACATGACAACCAAGGTATTTGTGCCCATGCTCAAGATCTATTTGCCCAATTTTCACCCAAGCAAGGTGGATGATTGCCGCTATCTGGAGGTTCTAGCATGAGCGGCTTAGGCATTCACCCAGTCAGCTCAAAAGAGCACATGCTTGAACCCACCGACATCTTTGCGGTGGCCGCGTATGAGGACAAGCGCAGCCAGCAAATTGTTGCCGCTGCCGCAAAGAAGGCAAGCGTCTCTGTTGAGCGAATGCTTTACTCAATGATGATTCAAGAGTACAGCGACAAGGGCTTGATCCGCATTCGAGCAGGAAACACGTTGTTTACCATTGCCGCCTTTGAAGGTCGCGTGGGCTGGGTACGCAGCTACAACGGCGACACAGCAGACAACTTGGTCAACAACATGATTGAATTTATGCAAGCGTCCCGCAAGATTGGTTTTGATGCTCTTTTTGCAATGACGCACACGCCTGAAATTGTCAGGGTTTTAAAGTTGGCAGCAAGAAAAATGAACGACCCAGCCGTCAAAACAAAATTTGATAGTGCTAATGGTGTTTTTGCCGTTTCCACTGGTGAAAAGAGGGCCTGAGTATGGGTTTTGTTTCTGACGTTGTTAGCGGGATTGGCAATGCCGTCGTTGGCGTAGTCACTGGTGTTGTTGACCTTGCTGGTGACGTTATCAAAGGCGTAGGCGATGCTGTTACTGGCGTTTTAAAAATAGTTGAAAATACTGTCACGGGCATTCTTAAAGACCCGCTTCCAACCCTCTTGCAAATTGGCGGCGCAATGGTGGGCATTCCGCCATATGTGACGGCTGCTGTGATTACAGCGTCAAAAGGTGGAAAGCTTGAAGACATTGCCAAATCTGCTGCTGTTTCTTACATAGCTTCTGAGGCCCTTGCCAGCACCAACATTGGCAAAGAAATTGGCAAATTTACCAAGACTTCTGGAAGCGATTTCACCAACTACATGATGGAGAATTACAGCCTTCCAGCAGACGTTGCTGTGTCCGTTGCAAAGGCTGCGACTGCAAGTTTGAACTCTTCAATTATTGGTGGCTTGAATGCAGCAATCAGCGGCAAGTCAATTACCAGCGGTATGGCAACAGGCTTTACGTCTGGTCTTATTTACTCGTCAACAAACAGCTATTTTGACTCTTTAAACAAGGACCCAAATTGGGGCTTTAGCAACAAAGCTCTAGACCTAATGAAGGGTTCTGCAAGCACCGTTTTAAACACAATTGTTTCAGGCAAAGGTGACCCCTCACAAGCACTCGGGAACTACATTGCCTACGCCACAATTAACTTGGCTGGAACAACGCTTGCGCAGACTGCAAAGGATGCCTACAAGGTCTTTACGACTGACACCGAGGCGGCAAAGCTTGCTCAGGACAAGTACGTCACGGCCAAGGCCGAGTACGACACAAAAATCACTGCTGGAGAAAAGCTGCGCAATGAAATAAACGATGAGGCTAAAGCTTTTGAGACTAAAGTTGCCGATGAATTTACACCGTTCAAAACAAGCTACGACGCAATAATTGCAGCAAACGAAGCGGCGGTTAATTCATTCAATTGGGAAAAGTCGCGCTTTGACGAAAACAAGTGGGCTTACGAAAATTACCAAACCAAAATGGCGCAGGACGGCTATCAAATTTACGACGAGGACGTGGGTAATTATTACAGAATGGTTCCAGTCACGGATAAAGATGGTCAAGTTGAATACCATTTACAGTTTGCGCCAACCAAGCAGTCATATGCCGACAACGCAAACGCCGCAGCCGTAGTGGCAAATGCCGCTGCGGAAAAAGCGGATTTAACTTCCAAAGAAGCTCAAGCGCTGTACGACGCCAACAAGGACATGCTTGATACGTTGGGAACAACCAAAACTGCAATTGACGAAAAAATTGCCAAGCTCAATGTCATCAAAAGCGATGTTGAGGACCCAACCGTTGAAGGCTCTACGGCAGCAGCGTTAAAGGCCGCCTCCACCGCCTATCAAACAAAATACGACGCTTGGTCCAAAACCAAAGACGCCGCTGACCGCTCTGCTGAGAACTACACCAAGGCCTTGGCTGAAGTGGCCACACGCGACGCAACCATTGACGCATTGAACACTGGGGCAATTACCGTTTCCAGCAAAGACACAAGCGGCAATTGGCTGTTGTCTAACGGCATGACGCTGACGTCGCAAGGTAAGTTCATGCAGGACGGCGCTCAGGTGTTTACAGCCGCCGCTGGCATTCCTCAAAAGGTCATGGATTTCAAAGCCTCTGACGGCTCCAATGTTGACTTCAATGAAAACTCTGGCCGTCTGCTCTCAGAGACTGACGTAGAAAATATTTGCAGACGTGACTATGGCTTCACGCCAACGGCAGCAGAGATTGAGGCAATTGCTGGCGGAACGTACAACGCGCTTGGCAACGACGACATGACCAATTTGGCCAACAAAAAGGCCAGAGAGACCTACTTTGCTGTTGTTGGAAAAGATCCGACCGCGTCTGAGCTTGAGACAATTCGCAAGACGGGCAAGGTAATTGATGGTGCGGCTGACGCCGCCATCAACGGTCTAGACTTGCCTGCGGACTATGTCTTCCCTGACATGTCAACGCCAGAAAAAATCTCTCGTGGCCAAGCCTACGCCGCAGCAAGGGCAAAGTACGGACCAAAAGCAATTTTTGAGTGGACTGACCCTGACACTTTGGTGACAAAAAAATACACCACAGAAAACAGGGAAGAAAAAGCTGCACGACTTGCAAAGGCCGCGCAAGATGCGCAGAACCGTATCAACCTCATGCCATCTAACGACGTTGCTGGCGCAGGTCGCGGCTTCTTGGGCGGCAAGCCCGCTGGAGCTGAAAACATCTACCTTGGCAAGAAAGACAACAATGTCTACGTTGATACTCGCGAATACGACGCATTAGGTAACGTGACTAGCGGCTCTTTAGGCCTTGCTGACGACAAGACCGCAACCAACGTCCGCGCAACAAGCATTGTTGGGCAGATGATTGCTACGGGCGCACAGGGTTTTGGTGAGCTGATGCAAAGCTACGCAAGCGGCGCAGCCCTTGCTTCAGGCGGCGACATGAGCAACGCAACCTACAACTTAGGCAAGGCGCTTGAGACTTGGGGCAAAGACCGCGACGGCGCGGACGTTGTCAGTCAATCCAAAAACATGGAAAGCGCAATTGAGCGGGCAGGTAAAGAGGGCAACATTTTTACGCAGATTGGCATACTGACCAAGGCCGCAAAAGACAACCCTTTGGGCATGATTTCAGCCATGGGCAAAGAAGTCGTGCAAGAAGGCCCGGGGTGGGCCGTCGGTGCTGTAGCTGCCGCAGGCCTTTTGGCCGTCGGTGGTGGGGTTGCTGCGGCTGCCTTGACCGCTGCTGGCGTGGCCGCCGCCATGGACGGCATTGAGTCGTTTGGTGCAGGTGGTCGCGAGGCCTACGACGCCTTGAAAAAGGCTAATGTGCCCGAGGACCTCGCTCGCGAAAAAGCAATTGTTAACGGCGCAATTCACGCCGCCGTTACCGCGCCAGCCGAATTCCTTGCGGACAAGACTTTGTTCAAAGCCTACCTCAACAGCGTCAGTGGTGGCGTTAAAGAGTATGCAGCTAAGTACGGCTCAACAATTGCCACAAACGCGGCGAGTGAGTTTATTGAGGCCGTGCCTCAGAACCTGTCAACTCAACAAATTACCACTGGCAAGATGGACCTCAAGACGGCCACTGCTGGCGCTTTTTACGAGAGCATGATTGGTGGCGGAACAGCCACCTTGGTGCTTGGCCCAGCAGCCATCAACGACGCAGTAATAGTTGCAAAAGATTACGCTGGTAACAACGTAACCCTTAAAGAGTTCATGGACGGCACTCGTGACGTCAATCTAAACACCTTGGATTCCTCTGCAACCATTGGAACCTCAAACAACGGCGGCACAGTGACGCTTGGCGCATTGACTGCTGTCGGCACGGACATTGGTCTTTCTAACACCGAGCTAAAGACCTTCCTGCCAGCCAGCGTAACCGATTACAGCTCTGTGGTTTACAAATCGGCTGACGGCACTGCGGTGACCCTTGGCAACATCGACTCCATTGTCAAGAAAAACCCAACGCTGGACTTTACGACCGTGCTGGACACCGTCTACACCACCAGCGCGGCAGACTTTAAGGTCGTCTTTAGCCCAACCGTTTTGAACGGCACAGCAGACCTCAAGCCTGCAACCGATTACGAAACAACGGCCAAGGCCGCAGGCTTTCCAAGCTACGCCGTTTACCAGCAGTACGGTGGCGACATATCGGCCTACAACAACGCTCAGAACACTAACTTGGCTACTGCGGCTGGCTTCCCTGATTACGCTGCGTACACTAAATTCAATGGCGATTTGGCTGCTTACACGGCGTCAAAGACAACACCACCCGTCGTAACCCCTCCCGTTGTTACACCCCCAGTTGTCACGCCTCCTGTCGTTACTCCGCCTGTTGTGACCCCTCCAGTGGTTACACCCCCCGTAGTGACGCCGCCTGTAGTTACGCCGCCCGTGGTCACGCCCCCTGTGGTAACGCCTCCAGTTGTAACTCCACCCGTTGTAACGCCGCCTGCAACCGACGTGACAATGGACGCCGTTACCAAGGCCATCAATGACGCAATTGCTGGCATTCAGTTGCCCGCAGGCGTCAGCATGGACTCTGTGGTCACGGCCATCAAGAATTTTGCCGCTCAGAACCCAACGCTCAATGCTGCTGACGTAACGACGGCAATTGCTGCATACATGAAGAGCAACCCGCCAGTCAGCATGGCTGACGTGAGTACGGCGATGGCCACGGCCACAAAAGGCTTGGCCACAAAGGCTGACATTGCCACAGCAATTGCGGGCATCAAGTTGCCAGCAGGTATCACTACCGCTGACGTCACGTCTGCCATTGAAACTTACATGTCCAAGAACGCTGGTCTTAGCGCCAAGGACGTGACGGCTGCTGTCAAGACCTACATGGACAACAACCCCGGCCTTGCGGCTGCGGACATCAAGGCCACAGTTGAAGCGGCAACCAAAGACTTTGCAACTAAGAAAGACATTGAAACCGCGATTGCTGGTATCAAGTTTCCTACAGGAATTACGGCGGCTGACGTCTCTGCTCAAATCACGGCAGCTCTTAAAGCAAATCCCAACTTGACTGCGGCGGACGTCACCAAGGCGATCACGACGTACATGCAGAACAACCCCGGCGTGTCGGCTGCGGATGTTTCAACTGCAATTAACGCAGCAACTAAAGATTTGGTCACCAACGCATCAATGACAACGGCATTGGCTGGCGTTACTGCTGACGTTAAAACCAAGTTTGATGGCCTTACTCAAGGTCAAAAAGATATTGTTGCTGCTCAGGTAAAAATGGGCACGGACCTTAACACGGCCATCACCAACGCAGCCGCGCAAACTGCAACTCAAATTGCAGGCGTCAAAACCGACATCAGTAATTTGTCCGCTGACGTCAAGATTAAATTTGATGGTCTCACTCAGGGCCAGAAAGACATCGTTGATGCACAAGTCAAGATGGGTGTCGACATCAACAAAGCAATTGATAACGCGACCAAGCAGACGAGTGAGCAGATCACCAACGTCAGGACCGACCTGACAAGAGACATCAAAGACGTTCAAACGCAGTTCAACACTCGCGTAGACGAGCTGGTGCTGCAAGGTAAAACGTACCAAGAAGCCACGCAAGAGGCTTTGAAAGAGCTTGGCACTGGCGTAAGTGGTTTGCAGACCAGCGTTACTGATATACAAGAAAAAGCAAAACAAGCCGCAAAAGTCGAAGCTGCAAAAACCAAACAGGCCAACGTTAACAGTGGACTGAGCAGGGCCATGTCGTTGATTGCGCCAACCCTTGGGGCTGGCTTAGTGGACACCTCAAGCCCCGGCTTTGCAGATATTGGTTTAAAAACCACAGGCGAAGCAAAATTTGAAGGGCCGCTTGAGCAATACCTCAAGATGGTCAAAGAAGGCGATTACACGCCAAACCCAACCCAGCCAGAAACTCAACAACAGAACCAGCAGGTGGCCCAAGTGCAAGACGAACTTTCAACCCCACAGCCTCAACCCCAGCAAGGGTCTGATTATTTCAACTACGGGCAGCAGACCGACATCAATGACTTTCTGGGTGGCGGTCAAACTCCGACGCTTCCGTTTAAAGCTGGTGGCCTTGCGACGCCTTTGTTTGCGGGTGGCGGCACAACCCGCTATGGCCACTACGCTGGGGGTGGCTTGAATGTGGTTCACCACTCTGGCAAGCCACGGCTGGACTTCCGCACAGGCAACGCTGTCACGGGACCCGGGGACGGGCAGTCCGATGACATCCCCGCCATGTTGGCCGATGGGGAGTTTGTTTTCCCTGCTGACGTGGTGGCCGCGCTTGGAAATGGCTCAACCAAGGCTGGAAGCGATAAACTCTACGACATGATGCACTCTATTCGGGCGTATCACAGGTCGGCAAAACCAAAAGATTTACCGCCACCCGCAAAAAAATCACCTTTGGATTACCTGACAAAAACTGCACGCAAGGCTAGGAGATAAACATGTCAATTACTCAAGGCTCACCGTTACCGGATATTAAAACAACCGAGACGCGTACCGATACCGCGCCGTCTTACTACACTGACTATTTGTCTGGGCTTTCAAAAGCTGGGGAAACAGCTTTAGGAAAATCTCCAACTCAGGCCGTTGCTGGCTACGACCCATTGCAAGTTATGGGGTACAGCAATTTGCCCGGTGCTACCACCTCGTACCAACCCACCTTGCAGGCCGCTCAAAACACCGCTGCTCAGGCCGCAAAAGGCATCAGCCCTGAGCGCATTCAAGCCTTGATGAACCCGTACACCAGCAACGTGGTGGACGAGATGGCTAGACTGTCTCAGCAGAACGTGCAGCGCAATTTGCTGCCTACCATGAAGGCTGGCTTTGTTGGCACGGGCGGCCTTGGCAGCCAACGCTACGCAGGCGCTCTTGGACAGTCCATGGCAGACATTCAGGCGGGCTTGACAGGCCAACAGTACGGCGCACTGTCAAAAGGCTACAGCGAGGCTCTAAAGGGCGCGTTGGACGAAGCCCAGTTGCAGAACTTGACCGCTGGTACTCAAGGCAAGTTGGCCCAGCAAGAGCTGGACACAGGGCTGACTGCTGCTGGCGCTTTGACCAAGGCTGGTGCGGAGCGTCAAGCATATCAGCAGAGCTTGTTGGACCAGCCCCTCAAGACCGCAACGACCGCATCTGGCCTTATGCGTGGCTACGAAGTTCCGCAAAGTCAAACCTCGACGTTTGTTGGGCCAAAGGCTGGCTCTTACCAAACCTCGGATTTGGCCAACATTACTGGCGTGCTTTCGCTTCTTGGCAGCGCTGCTGGCGGAAAAGGAATTGAAAAGGTAGGCACTGCGGGCGCGGACCTGTTCAATTTTCTTAAAAGGCAATTCGGCGATAGTATTTCAAACGTTAATTTTGATGCAAACGCCCTTCCAAACAGCATGTCAGTTGACGACTATAACGCTGCAATTAACGGCTGGGTAAAGCAAGACGACGGATCATATGTTGACTCCGAAGGCGAACCTGTTTAAGGTAAAAAATGGCTGAAACTAAAACCCCATCGGCTGCATATTTATCTGGAGAAGATCCAGAAATTGTTGCGGCAAATAAACGCTATCAAGACGCGGTAGCTCGACTTTCGGACTCTTTAAGCAATCGCAAAATGTTGTTTGACCCGACCCTTTTGGCTATGGCCGAAGGGTTCTTAACGCCTACTCAAACTGGTAGCTTTGGTGAGTCGTTGGGTAAGGCTGCTGGCAAGGTCGGAGCAGCTCAAGAAGTGGAAGACAAGCGACAAATGGGCCTTCGTGAGCGTGAGGTTGCCGTTGCTGGACAAGGTATTGAGCTTCAGCGCATGAAGGCCCGCGACGCGGAGCTGCTCAAGTATTTAAACGATCCACAACCCCAGTCAGGCCCATTAACTGGTCCACAAGCAGGCGCTATTGCTGGGCCGAAGGCTGGCCCGTTGTCTGGAGGCACTCCCGCAGCCGCAGAAGCCCCAGCCGAAGGCGCTCCCGCCGCTGGTGCTTTGTCGCAGGCGGCAGCGCTACCCGCAGAACCCAAAGTTGTTGGATCACCTCAAGGTGCGCTGGATTCAATAAAAACCAACAAGCCGTCCGGGTTTGAGGGCGTTGAGGGCATTCAAGTGATGCCAGCAAACCCTGACTTTATGACAGCACGCGATTACATTCGGTTGAATCGTATGGATAAGAGCAAGTCTGCTGGTGACCTCATCAAAGAGGCGCAGGAGATCAATCAAAAGCGTTACCGAGACAAAGACATTGGCGTGGTGGACTTGGCGAGTGGCAAGCTGTACGAATTCCCAACAGGCAAACAGGAAACGGTCACAATTACTGGTTATCCCGGAACGCACACTATTGACGCCCGTGCCGCTGCCAGACTTAGTTTTCTTGCCATGAACAACGATCCCGCTTATCATGATTTGGCCAAACGAATTATGGAGGGACCGCGCAAACGTGATGAGCCAAGCGCAGTTCAAAACAAGCCCTCCGAGGCAGGAAGCAAGCCCTCCGAGGTGGTGGGCACACCAAATGTATCAAGCGGTACACCAAGCGTGTCAAGCGGTGGCCGCAAATCTGTGCAGGAGTTGGCTCTTGACGCAAAGAAAGCTGAAAATGAATTGGCCATCCCGCAAGAAGAGGCTGTAACACGCGCTAGAAAACTTGGTGAAGCTGGCGCTGCAAAAGAAGCGACGCTTGAAGAGACGGACGCCACAGCACGCCGTGTTTATGGCAACGTGACTCGCGTTCAAGATTACCTCAAGCAAAGCGGAAACTACTTTGGTATTTTTGCCCGCCCCGGCGTTACCGCCGCAATAAGCACCTTGATCAAAGAGGGTATCCAAACCCCTAGTGGCACGTTGAGCCTTGCTGGGTTTGAGGACAGCATGCGCCAGATGATGCCGGGAGTAAAGCAAAAGGATCTGGACAACGTCACCAAGGCGGCAGCAGAGCTTGCCGAGGTTGAGCTTGCTTTCACCCGTTTGTACTTAGCCAAGCAGGGTGCAGTGACTGAGGGCGAGCGCAAGATTGTTCGCGCCATCCCCGGGACTGTCAGCAGCAGCCCCGAGGTGCTCCGTTCTCGGATGGAGCTGCTCAAGTCACGTTCGCAGTTTGACATCGATACCGCTGACGCATTTCGCCAATGGCAAGACAAGAACCCCGGTCGCTCATACCTCGAGTTTGAGCGCAAGTCGGACCTGTACAAGGACATCAAAAAGGCCTTTGAGGCCGAGACCGAGAAGATTTTTGGTGGCATCAAGGCCGTACCCACAAGTCAGCGCAAGCAAGAAGCTGCCGCTGCGGGCAACCCAAGCGCTGGCTTTATTCGAGACCCCAAAACTGGCGTGATCCGACGCAAGAAAGAAGGTGAGTGAGATGGCCAACAAAAACATTGAGCAGTTCGTCACCACCTACGGCCCAGTTGCGCAGCAGGTCAGCAAAGAGATCAACGTCGATCCCAATGTGCTGCTGAGTCAATGGGGCCTCGAGAGCCGATGGGGTCAAACCGAGATGGCCAAGAAGCATCACAATTTGGGCGGCATCAAAGACTTCACTGGCAACGGTTTTGAAGCAAGGGACAACAAGACTGGGTCCAAAGACAAGTACGTCCAGTTCGAGGACCCCGAGGTCTTTGGCATGTACTACGTTGACCAGATTAAGCGCAACTTCCCTTTAGCGGTCAACACAGGCCCTGACTTAGGCGCGTTTACTCGCGGCTTGGCCTCTGGCAAAAACGGCTCTTACTTTGGTGTGCCCGTTCAAGAATATGAAAGCTCACTGGCCAGCGCTCAGGCATCGATACCTGAAAGCAGAATGCTGCCCTTTGAAGCAAGCGAGGGCACGACCGCCGCCGCGCCAGCGGAAGAGACCGATGAGCAGCGCGATGCCCGCATGCAGGCCGACATGGACGCCCAAGAAAAGCGTCAGGCTCAAATGATTGGTGCTGGCACTGGTGCTGGCGTTTCCGCAACCCGCGCAGTAGGGTCTGGCGCAGGGGCCGTGTTAGAAGCGGGCGCAAACCGCGTAGGACAAGGTTTTAGGGCTGGGATGCAGGGTAAGACGCCACCAACCCCTCCAGCGCCTTCTACGGTCATTCCTAGCGCCTCTGGCACGCCACCGCAAAGCGTTGTCCGCCTACCAATCCAATCAGGTGGTCCAGACGGTGGTCGATTGGCCCCGGGCCAGACTGGCACGATGCCCTACAACTACGCCAAGTCAGCGGGCTTGACTGATATTGAGGCTGGCCGTGCCTTGGACATGACCAAGCAAGCGGGCGGCGTGCATGACTTGACGTCACAGAGGCGCGAGGGTTTGGGCAAGATCCAAAGCCTTTTTCCCTCTGAGACCTACGTTGAGAACCCACGCTACGGCGGCATCATGACGCCTGACCAAGGTGCTGGTGGCGGGCCAAGACAGTCCTTCTCCATGAAGGCCCCTGTTGCGCCTACGCCAGACATGCCACAAGGCCAAGCAGGCGGGTTGTCGCAGCTACCCCCTCGCCAACCTATTTCAACGGCTCCAATCCCGCCAAAGCCGCCCTCTGGCCTTGACACTGTGACCGACATGTTCAAAGGCATGATGAAGCCCGTGACGGCGGCTGTGTCTACCGTTGGGAAGTACGTTTTTCCGCCTTTGGCTTTGGCCAGCGCTGCGGGCGAAGGCGTCAACATTGCGCAACAGTACCGCAAACCAGAGGGTCAGCGTGACGCTACAAGCATGCTGCTGAGTGGTGGAAATATTCTGGGGTCTGGTTTGTCAATGTTCCCAGCCACTGCGCCCGTTGGCGTGCCCTTAGCTCTTGGCACTGCCGCCGCGCAAGCGTACCGAGACAGCCCAGACGCTCAGGCTTACATCAAGAAAAAAATGCAGGGGTTGGCTAATATGCCATTGCTTGACGACATGACAGGACCCCTACCCTAATTCAAGCGGCTCTCCCCGCTTGAGTTGCCGTGGCTTTGCCAGTTGCCTGCGGCATTTTTATGCCCCCATCCTTCGCGGGACGGGGGCCTTTTTTAAGGACGTTGATTTGCTAAAGCGCTGGCCACTTCGCGGTTCATGCTGGCCACAATGCTGACGCAGCGCTTGTGCTCTTCAGCCGCAATCAAGGGGCGAAGCACAGCCTCCAGCTTCTCGGCAAATTGCAAGATGTCTACTTCATCAGCAATTAGCGGATCTGGCCGCTTATCATCGCTGAAAAAAAACACTTTTTTGACTAGATCTTCATTTAACAAGGATTTCATTTTTGGACTTCCATAGTTCCCAGTTGACGACAGTGTTTCGGGCCATCGAGCGATGCGCGTGACCCGTGTAGGGGTTAAGGTCGCTGCTCAAGAATTCATCAACGACGTTTTCTTTTGACAGCATCATCTCGTGCTTTTCGGCGGACTCTTTTGTTGAGAACAGCGTGCCGTCCGAGGCTTGAAAGGCAGTGATGGGCTTCATGAGTGTTGGTTCTTGAGTTGCCAAAATTTAAGCAGTGAGCAAAACATTTCCCAGCCGCGTTGGAGGTCCTCTTTGGACCATTCCTTCACGACCACGAGGCCCGGCACACTGCGCGAGACAAACACGTTGGCGCATCGAGCCTTGGGAATGCCAAGGCCCACACGATACGCGGCCAACTGCATAAGGTGATCATCATACGCATCGACCTTGTTGCCGTCCGTAAATTCCTTGGTCTTCACGTCGGCCACAATGCCGTCACCAACAACGCTGTGCAGGTCACACTTGCCGCCAAAGCCGTGGCTATGACCAAAGGCCCGCTCGGCAACCCAAGGCTGTTGGCCGAAGATGGTGTCCAAAGCGGCCACAGTGCCCTTAACGTGCTCCTCGTGACGCCTTACCACCTCACCCTCATAAAAGCCTTGGATCGACGCGTGGATGTCCGTGCCAGCGTCTGCTGCGGCGCGGCCCTGCTCCTTGCTGTCAACCATGATGCGATCGATGTAATCTTCTTCTGGCTCGCCTTCGATGCGGGGCAGCGTGAGCGCAGCCAACAGCACTTGCTTTTGCAGCCACTGAATGAGCGCAGGCTTGGCCATCACGTTCAGGACCGTGGTCACGCTGGGCACGAGGTTCTCGGTGCGGGCGTCGCGCAGCGTTGTGTTGCGCTCCTTGCCGTTCTTGCCGATCACTGTGTAGCGCGGCACGCCGTCGCGGGTGTACCAGTGATTGCTCTCGCTGGCGCGTGGCTCTTTTGCTGTGATGCTCATTTGTTGCCCCGTAATTTGCGCAGCTCGTTGGCCGCGTGCAGGTAATAGTTATGGTTGCCGTCGGTAGCCGCGTGCATGCCTTCCAGAAGGTCGCAGCAAGCCTTCAGCTCCTTAGTCCTCTCTTCTTGCAAGCGGCCATCAAAAGCGCGTGATGCCCAATCAATAAACACCTTGGCAGACTCGGCAGCGTTACCTTCAAAAACAAGCTCAGGGCCGTTGAAGTCAAAGCCGCCAACCTTTTGGCCAAGGCCGCTGGTGTCGTGATTGTTGTGAAAGCTAATGTTGTAGTTGGGTTTGAAGTTGGCAATTTGCAACTGGCCTTCAGGCACAGTAATCTTGGTCTCATGCCACCCGGCCATCTTAGGGAGTTCGTCAAAGTCTTCCATCAATTGTCCTTTAAAAATTATCAGTGTGTGGCTTTGCGTCGCCAGAATAATCTGGTTTTTTTCGCATGTAGGCCTCGTGCAATTCCAAAAAGAAAACAGCGTTGCCTTCTTGGTTTACCGCTTTCCCTCGGTAGGACCAAACATTTTTTTGTATGCTTGTTCCCTTTTCAACAAAATCAGTGCCAGTTTTGGTCAACTTCCAAACGCCACCAATGTTTGTTTTGTCTTCCCTTTCTGCTTTTTGAACAAGCCCCCAATACTTTAATTTTTGGAAGTTTGTCCATTGAATTGCAGTTAGTCCAATCTTGCTGATGTTCGTGGCTCCATGCTGTAAATACAGCTTGTAAAGCGAATTTGCAAGGCTCTGATTAAATGAGTGTTTGTACTCAACAATCTTTGCCCCACAGCAATCGCAAATGCTTGGAGCCTTGCGGTCATCATCAGAGAAAAGTGCAGCCTGTTGCATGATCAGAAGGGGATGTCGTCATCCATGTCATCAAAGCCTGAACCTGTGTTGGTGGGCTTTCTGACGGGTTGCTCTTGGCCGCCTTCACGGGCACGCCACTCAGGCGAGCCTTGGATCTTTTCCTTGAGGCCGTTACCAAACGTCTCAAACAATTCCATGTCGGGGTTTTCAATCACAAACATGGCCACCTTGTTGAAGCCTTCAGGCAAGCCAGCCTTCTTGATAGCCACGGGAACAGGGTTGATCGAGATCACGTTGGTGTACTCTTTGCCGTTGTTGCCAACCGACTTGGCTGCCGTAATCATGGCCCATGCACCGAGCACGTTTTTCAGCTCAAAGCCGCGCAGCTCGTCGGTCGTGAAGTCACGGCCACGCCAAGCTTGCAGGTCCTTGCGGAGGGTCGCCTTCTCGGCCAACGACAGTGTGAAGTTCTTGCTGATTGACATTGGCTCGCCTTTGGCTGTCACCAGCGCGTTGCCGTTGTCGTCTTCGCCGTGGACCTCAAACTGGATCATTACCTTTTGAAGGTGCTTGACCTGTCCTTGGTACTCGGATTTTTGTGTGCCCAGATCCACGATGCGGTAGCACCGTGCAAGGTGCATCCCGGGGGCCACTGGTGTAAAGCTGCCGCCGCCGCTGTCTTTCGCTGTCAAACTCATTTTTCGCTCCTATCAGGTTTAAAAATAGACGCCGTGGGCACGCCGCACTCTACGCAGATCGTCTCCCAGTCGTCTTGGGTAGCAATGCCTGCGATGGCCCTGCGAAGGGCCTCCTCAAGCATTTGCATTCGTTCCAGCATGAGCTGGTGAAATTCAGACTCGTCGCCCATGTCAGTCAACGGCCAAGTAGTAAGCCAGTCCAACCAACACAAACAGCGCGATGCCGCTGCCGGGGCCAAGAAAAAAACGCACAACTGCTAAGAAAAAGTCCCGCATAATTCGCTTTCGAGTTAAATTTGCGCAACTCTACCAAATTTAATTTAAAGATACAACCCCCTTGCGCAAATATTTTTCAAGTGTATGATGCTCTTAAACCAACCACAAAGGAAGACTGAATGACACTGAAGGAATTTTTTGAAACAAAGCCGCGAGGAGCGAAGTTGGCTATGGCCACCAAGCTTGGCGTGAGCAAGACGTGGATGAGCCTCGTCATCTCAGGTAGGGAGCTTGCCAGTCCCGAGCTGAGTGGGGCCATCGAGAGGTACACCAAAGGGCAAGTGAAGCGCACGACTTTGCGGCCCGACATCTTTGGAGACCTAAAGTGATTTGGTACAAATTCCACCTTGGTGATTACATCACCCACACCACGCATCTTAGCGATGCAGAGGACTTGGCTTACCGCCGCCTGTTGGATTTGTACTATATGAGCGAGAAGCCAATCCCACTCAATACCGAATCGGTTTCGAGAAAAATTCGCATTGATTTAGACATAACCGAATCGGTTTTGGGGGAGTTTTTTGACAAGACCGAAAATGGTTACTTTAACTATCGTTGTGATGTTGAAATTGCTAAATATCAAGCGCAAGTCGCAAACAATCAACGACTCGGAAAGCTAGGCGGCAGGCCGAGGAAAACCGAATCGGTAACCGAATCGAAACCGAAGGTTAACCCTAAGAAGATACAGATAAAGAATATAAATACCATATCGTCGCAAGCGACAACATCACGATTTGACGAGTTTTGGTCATCATGGCCAACGTCAAAGCGCAAGGTGGCCAAGTCAACCTGCGAGACCAAGTGGTTAAAGTTGAAGCTCGATAACGTCGCGGACCAGATCCTTTCCCACGTCAACTCGATCAAGGGCAGCGAGCAGTGGACCACGGGCTTTGAACCTGCTCCCCTGACGTACATCAACCAACGACGTTGGGAAGACGGCGTGGCCGAACAGTCGTTTGCGCGGAGGGTGATATGACCCCTGTTGAAAATCTGATCTCGCGTTTAGACAAGGTCAAGGGCCGCAACGGTTCATGGACCGCCCGCTGCCCAGCTCACGAAGACAAAGGGCCTTCGTTGGCCGTGCGCGAGAACGAGGATGGCCGCATCTTGCTGCATTGCTTTGCTGGCTGCGAGACGGCCAACGTACTTGGTGCAATTGGCATGGACATGACCGACCTGTTCCCGCCCGATGAGAAGCGCCGAGAGTACGCAGTGACTGGCAAGCCCAGCATGAAGCCCGCATTCTTTGCGAGCGACCTGATGCGCATCATTCATTTTGAAGCGCTAGTGGTGCAGATCGTGGCTTTTGACATTGCCAACAACAAAATGCCAAACGCAGAAACCCGCGAGCGCATGCTCACGGCTTATGAACGAATCGATGAAGCTGTGAGGTACGCAAATGTCTAGCGTGGCTGCAATTGAACAACGAGCACGCGCACTTGACGAGGCCCGCAAGGTGCGTTTGGTGAAGTCGCAGGAGATCGACACAGAGAAATACCTCAAAGCTCACGACGTTACCCATAAGGTCCACGACGCATCAGTGTGGCTTGAGGAGCTGCAACAGGACCTGATCAACCCGCCTGAGAAGGACTCAAGCACCACAATGCCGTGGGCGAAGACACACTCGACGTTTAGGTATCGGCCCGGCGAGGTCACCCTGTACGCAGGCAGCAACGGTGGTGGGAAGTCCTTGGTGACTGGCCAAGTGGCCATGGGTCTGATCAAGCAAAAGCAGCGCGTGTGCATTGCCTCGTTTGAAATGAAGCCCAAGCGCACGCTGTACCGCATGCTGCGCCAATTCGCTGGTGAGAACATTGACTTCCCGCGCTACACCGACAAGGCAACCTACATTGGTCGCATGCTTGGGCGCTTCATAGATTTTTCAGAGAGCGGTCTGTGGCTGTACGACCAGCAGGGAACCACGTCGAGCCAGCAAGTGATTGCTATGGCGCGGTATTGCGCAGTCGAGCTGGGTGTGCAACATGTGTTCATTGACAGCCTGATGAAGTGCGTGACGGGCGAGGACGACTACAACGCGCAGAAATCTTTTGTTGACGAGCTGACAGCGTTGGCGCGTGACCACAACATTCACATTCATTTGGTCCACCACATCCGCAAGCTGGGCAGCGAAGAGGTGCAGCCAAGCAAGACAGACATCAAAGGCTCTGGCGCGATTGCCGACCAAGTTGACAACGTGCTGCTCATGTGGCGCAACAAAAAGAAAGAGCACGACGTTCAGAACGGCCAGATCCCTGACCACAAAAAGCCAGACGCCTTGCTCATGTGCGAGAAGCAGCGCAACGGTGAGGCCGAAGAGTGGTACAGCTTATGGTTCAACCGCGACAGCCAGCAGTTTGTGGACGAGAGCGGAGGTGTGCCAATGTCGTTTGATGACCGAGGTGCATTTTGAATGGCGAAGGTCAAGGACAAGACGAGCATCGTCACCGTTGTCTCGTTCGGTGGGTCATCCAGCGACGCATACAGGATCGCAATGCAGCGCACCGATGGCTCAACGGTCACACTGACCACACTGGCCGTCGTTACAAGGGCTGGAATGACTTACATGCAGGCTCTCGACTTGAACAAGATGTTCGCGATCAATGGGTCAAAGGTAACCGAGGTAACTATGGAGAATGGAAATGAACTTTGAGAAAAACATATTTTCACAGGGTCAAACCCTGTTTACGCAGGACGAGTTCAACAAGGCACTGAGCGAGGCGAAAGCTGAAATCATGGCTGTTGCAATTCAGACGACCAAGCAGGCAATGTTCCTTGAGCGTAGGGCCTGCGCCCAGATGCTGCTGGACATGGCCGACATGGAGGACGAGGGCACTGTCTGCACAGCCTTGCGCAATGCAGCCGATCACATGTTTAACCGCACGCCCTCGCAAAACCAATGACCTTGGAAGAATTGCAAAAGCAGCTCAAGGACGTGATCAGCAAAAACGAAAATGCGATCACCCTCACACTGCCGTGGCCGCCAAGCGTAAACAAATACTGGCGCACGTTTCAAGGCCGCATGATCATCAGCGCAGACGGTCGCGCATACCGCAGGGCTGTGGCTGACCAAGTTCTGATTCAACGCGGGGCGAAGGATTACGCGGGCAAGCTGTGCGTGGTGATTGAGGCATTTAGGCCAGATAACAGAAGGCGCGACCTTGACAACCTGTTTAAGGCGGTCCTCGACGGCTGCACCCATGCGGGCGTTTGGGAAGACGATTGCAATATCGTTGACTTAAGAATTTATTGGGCCGACTCAGTCGGTGGAATGTTAAAAGTGAAAGTGAGCGAAGTATGAACAACGAAGCATTAAAAGTGAAATGGTTTAACGGGGCCAAGGGCACGGTGGGCATCGCCAAGGTCAAGACTCACGAGGGAGAGATTGAGTACCGCATTAGCCCAGTTGATGGGTTTTTGGAGCACATGGACGTGCAGCAGATCGTTGCGTGGGGCGGTCACTTTCCGATGGCCGCTGGTGAAGCATTGTTTGGGAGCGAGGCATGAAAGAAGAACCAGAATTGATTGACATCTTTGCAATGTTTATCGTGCAGGGCTTGCTGACCGCCGAAGAGGTTGGCGAATACAGCAATGAGCATGTGTCTGAGATCTCGTACCGAGTGGCCAATGCAATGATGATTGAACGCAAAAACTGGATTGGAAAAAACTATGACTGAAAAATTGATTGACCCGCAAGCCGCAGTCGACTTCATGATTGCAAAGTCCAAGGCGTATGCAATTGCCGAGGGCAACAAAACCTACATGGAAGAGTTGCGCAAGACCATCAAGGCCGAGCAGATGATTTACGCCGAAGAGTTAGGCCACAAGACAGCGGCCATGCAAGAGCGCGAGGCGTATGCGTCGGAGCGGTATCGCGAGCACTTGGTTGCCCTGCGTCAGGCCGTGGAGGCTCGCGAGGAGCTGCGCTGGATGCTCATCGCGGCACAGGCCCGCATCGAGGTGTGGCGCTCACAAGAGGCTAGCAGCAGAGCAGAAGGAAAGGCGACGATATGAAAACCGAAGAGGACGAAGAGTTTGAGCGCATTGAGCGACAGCAGGCCCGAGCCAATGGTTGGCGCAAGCGCCAGATTGAAGATGAAAAAGAACAGCGCTGCCCCACATGCAACAAACCAATTACCGAAGAGGACCCTGAAGATGATTGACAGCACCAGCAAGACGTGCCAAGTGTGTCGCCTACGGCCAGCCGAGGTGAAGGGCAAGAACAGCAGCGGCATGCCTCAGTGGCGATGCCAGACGTGTCACGATTTAAAGAATCGACTCGGTTTCACAAAGGGCAAACAATGAGTTTTATCGTAGCGTCGTTACCACCCCTGAAGTGTTTTGTCAGGCGCGAGTTTTTATACAACTTCACCAAAGGGCACGGCGAGTTTGAGCCTGCAATTTGGGTAAGCATCAAGGCCCTGCGCGGTCAGGTCTTCCGCATTGAATCCCTGCTGCCCAATTACGGAGCCTTGTACGACAAGTTGCCTATTCACGCCTATGTGTGGAAAGAAGACCACGGCAACTTGCCCTTCGACACCTTACAACTGTGGGACTGCATGGGCTACCGCTTTACGGTTTGCGAGAAGATTGGCCTGCGCAACTTGGGCGTGAAGTTTTTGGGCAAAGACAAGCAGTGGCATCACGGTCGCTACTTGTTCACCGTTGACTTTTGCGCCGAGGGTATGGACGCTGACACGGGCTTTACCGAGCAGGCCGAGGAACACAAGTCGTTCAATTTCATACGACTGGAGAACGGTCAGTTTGCTACGCAGCCCAACAACCGCTGCCTGTGGTACGACCAGAGCTTGATCCCCGCCGAGGTGAAGTTCCCCGACTTCCAAGCAGCCAAAGAGTTCTACACAGTTGACGGCACACGCAAGTGGTCGGCTGGTGATGATTGGTTTTACAACATTGCCCAAAAGGACGCATGACCACCAAAGCAGAAAAACAACACATGAACCGCGTGGCCGAGCTGGGCTGCGCGGTATGCAGGCGCATGGGGTACGAAGGAACCCCCGCCGAATTGCACCATCCAAGGGCCTTGGCGGGGGGCTGGGGGCGTTCAAGCCACATGGACGTCATCCCACTATGTCCAGAGCACCACAGGGGCGCTACGGGCCTCCACGGCCTTGGCACGAGGGGTTTTCCTAAGCACTACGGCTACGACGAGGCTGACCTGCTGGAGGATGTTAGAACCCTATTAGGGTTTGTCCCTACAAAATAATTTAAAAAAGATGTTGCATTGTTTAATTCTGAGTTACACTACATCCACTGACACAGCAAAACCGCACAGTCAGCACCACAGAAAGACAGCGAAATGACCACTACCATCATCACCCCAGCAGCCCACGACGTTGACGCCCTCGGCGCACTCTTGGCCCAGATTGCAGCTTTGACCAAAGAAGCTGACGCCATCAAAGACGCCATCAAGAACGACGCAAGCCTGACAGGCGACAAGTCCTTTGAGGGCGAACTCTTCAAAGCCACTTACATCGAGAGCAACCGTTCGGTTGTCGACAGCAAAGCTCTGTTCGCAGAGCTGGGCGCAACACCTGAGCAGATCGCTCGCCACACCAAAGTGACTGCTGTGTTCAGCGTCAAAGTAACTTCACGTTAATCGGAGCGCACCATGATCAAAGTTGAATACATTGAAGAGTTGCAAATGTGGCACGCGGGCTATCAAGACGAGCTTGGCAAGCTTGGCGACGGCTTCACCGCCGAGAAGCGCGACGACGCCATCTTTGCACTGGGCTTGTCCATGGGACGCAACCCAGAGCGCCACAGCCGCCCACTGGGTGACTACCTCGACCAACCAACGAAATAAACCAACAGGGGGCTTTGGCCCCCATCAAAAGCGAAAGGAAAGCGAAATGGATAATTACACAGCAACAGGTTTGGCAGAGGGCTTCATCGAGGCCGAGAGCGAAGAGCAGGTGTTGGCTGCATGGCAGCACCTTGTTGACACGGGCCTTGCGTGGCAACTGCAAGGGTTTTTTGGCCGCACCGCCGCCTCGCTCATTGAGCAGGGTTACATCAACGCACCACAGAAAGCGTAATCATGAAAATTAAACTCACGGCACACATCCACTACAGAAAACATTCTTGGGAAAAAGAAGGCAGTTACCAAATTTTGTATATCGCACTGCCTGATGACGAAAGCCTCACCTACATTTGCGCTCAAGAAGTTGAGGTAGAAGTGCCAGACAACTACGACCCACGCGCACAGCAGATTGCCGCGCTGGAGCGTAAGAGGCAAAAAGTTATGGCTGACTACCAAGCAATGGTCACTGAGATCAACGAGCGCATCAGCAAATTGCAAGCATTGGAGTACACAGCATGAAGCACGCACAAGCAGATTACATCAACGCGGGGTACAAGTACGAGAAGGCGACCAACGCCGACAAGGCTCGTGCAGTTGCAGAGAGCATCCGCAAGATGCTTCAGGAAGAACACATTGACGAGCAATCAGACGCACGCTACTTTGTAGAGCGTGGTCGCAAAGAAGCAAGGGAGACAGCATGAACTGGCAACGCGACACTCAAACTAACGAACACTATTTGCCCGTCAATGGGGGCTTGTCATGGAAGGTCTACAAGACCGTTGCAAAAGACTATGCCCTGACCTTGCATCACGAGGACATAGGCCACGGCGAAGATGTCGAGTTCTTTGAAACACTTGCGCAGGCAAAACGCGAAGCAGAACGTAGAAGGGAGACAGCATGAACACCGACCACATCGTTCACAACAGCAACACCCAACGCATGGAGTGCCAGCACTGCAACTTTACTCAGGCCGTCAAGATGCCTGCGCCTATCGACTCCATCTTGAGTACGTTTGATGCCTTCATGGAGGCCCACAAGGACTGTAAGCGCCCTCCCAGCGAGGCGGTGATGTCTGAGTACATCAAAGGCTTTGACGCTGGCTACAGCTACGTCCTCACCGAGATCGAGCGCTGGCAGGACGAGGTGGGCGTGGACCTGCATGTGCTGCTGTCGCACCTTCGCATGGAAACAACAAAGGGTAGGGAAAATACCTAGAAAATAATTTAATAAAGTTGTTGACTTCGTTTAACTTTGAGTTATACTAACTTCACTGCAATAAGCAGGTAACAGCGAATTAGGAGCGAATCATGAATACAGCATCAAACCCCTTCGGTGACATGGCAGACGACTTGGGTGCAATTTACGCATCTACACCCGTTGCCCGCGCCACCAACGAAGTGACTTATTTTGAGCAAGATTGCCCCAAGTGCAGCGGCACTGGAACCTACATGGGTTACAGCCGCTACGGCATGCATTGCTTTACATGTAAAGGCAAAGGAAAGCTGTCCTTTAAAACTTCCCCCGCCACCCGTGCTAAGGCAAAAGCCAGTGCACAACGTCGTGCAGCCGCTAAGGTTGACGCGCAAGCCGCTAAGGTTGCAGAGTGGAAAGCTGCTAATCCAGCCGAGGCTGCATGGGTGGACTCAAGCGCAGAGCGTTTTGAGTTTGCCCGCGCCATGCTCGAGGCCCTCAACAAGTATGGCCACCTCACAGAAAAGCAGATGGCCACAGTGCAGCGCCTGACGGCCCAAGATGCAGAGCGTAAGGCCGCCCGCGTTGTCGCGCAAGCAGCACGAGCTGAGTCAGCCCCTGTGGTGTCCGTCGAGGCCATCGAGGTTGCATTCAACAACGCCAAAGAGTCTGGCGTGAAGTTCCCTAAGCTGCGCCTTGACACCTTTGTCTTCAGCCCTGCTGGTGAGAACAGTAAAAATGTTGGCGCGATTTATATCAAGTCCAAGGGCGATGGCGTGTATTTGGGCAAGGTCATGGGTGGCCGCCTTTTCACCTCACGCGACTGCACCACAGAGGCCGCAGCGCGCATTACAGCCGTAGCAAGCGATCCTAAGCAAGCCGCAGTAGCTTACGGTATGAAATTTGGTGCTTGCTCGGTCTGTGGTCGCCAGTTGACCGATAGCGATAGCGTCGCTCGTGGTATTGGACCCATCTGCGCAGAGAACTACGGCTTCTAAGGGTAAGTCCTTAGAAAATATTTTTGCAAAGGGGGTTGACCTTCCCTTTGTTTAAGTTACAATTACACCACTGACACAGCAAATCCGCATAGTCAGGTAACAGCGAAGGAAAGCGAAATGAAATATCAATACAACGATGGAGGCCGAGAGGCCGCAGGCTACAAAGGCACAGCAGGTGACTGCGTGGCTCGTGCAATTGCAATCGCCTCTGGCTTGCCATACGCAGAGGTGTACGCAACCCTTGCCAGTGGGACTGGAAGTCAGCCAGCAGGCAAGCGCGGTAAGCGCTCTGCATCCGCCCGCAGTGGCATCAGCGTCAAGCGCAAATGGTTCAAGGACTACATGGCCTCCATTGGCTTCGTATGGACTCCCACAATGGGCATTGGCACTGGGTGCAAAGTCCACCTTCATGATGGCGAACTGCCTATGGGCAACTTGGTGGTGTCGGTCAGCAAGCACTACACCTCTGTGATTGATGGCGTAATTCACGACACTTGGGATCCACAGCGCGAAACGTATTGGGCAAGTTCCGATGGTATAGGGCACGTTTCTCGCAGATGTGTTTACGGGTACTGGGCCAAGGCATAAAGTGAAGGGGGCTACGGCCCCCATTAAAAGCGAATCAAAACCGAAAGGAAATAAAATGTCATACATAGCAGAAATTGAAACCCGCGTGGCAGGCATACCCTGCATCATTGGCGTGATCGAGTACGAGAGCACCGCAGGGTCCTACGACTACAACGCCCCCAGCGATTGGGACTACCACGGCTACAGCGAGAGCGAGTGGGAGGTCTGTGACCGTCGTGGCCGCCCCGCCCCATGGTTGGCCAAGAAGCTCACCGACGAGGACGAGGCGAAGATCGAAAAAAAAATTGAGAAATATTTTAAATAAGTCTTTACAGCCCTCAAATTTAACTTATAATTAAACCACTGCATCCCGCAGGCAACACAGAAAAGGACAGCGACATGACACAGCAAGAATTCAACCGATTGGTCACGCTGGACATCCAGCGTTTGGTGGCCAAGGCCCAAGCAGAGTACGAGGCCGAAGTGGCCGAGGAGGAGACAACAGAGGACAGCGAGTCCGCAGAATGAGCGATCTGCCCACCTTCAGCGTGCATGAGCATATGGTCACCTACGAAAACCCGAAGGTGATTATTGACGGCCTTGTGTTGTATCGCGAGGCCACCATTGAGATCGATAGCAGCCACATGGGGCAAGAATTCTTGCTTCGCTTGATGTACCACATGGGCGAGGGCCATATCCGCGTGAAGGTGGCCAAACTCAAGGAAAAAACAAATGATTGACAAAATCATTGTCAGCGTGGTGTTGGGCGCGGTGGGGTTCAGCGGGCTATTCCCTGACCTGCCTCAGCCCCTTACGCCAAGACAGTTGCAGCAGAAGGCAAAAGAGGCGTCAAAGGGCGCGGTTTGCGAGAAGAAGAAGCAAAGCGAAAAGGTGAAACGGTTATGCAAGCGATGGGGGTATGAGCCAAATGAAGTCAGATTTACCAAACAAAAAACCTGAAGAGTCGTTGTCAGATAAGCTGCTTATTGGTACAATGTTTATTGTGTTTTTGATCGTGATGTGTATGCTGCCAGACATCATGCATTAAGCGAATCAAAACCGAATTGGTTACCAGTGAAAGCTGGGTCCAAAATCAACATATAGCGATCCGAAAGCGAAGAGAAACCGAATCGGTTTCGACCAGCACATGCGGCTGGGATCACAAAACAAAACGGAGAGCCATATGGCAAAACGCATTTATATCGTCTACGGCAGCCAAGAAGGCACGCGCCTCGTTAAGGCTAGTTTGCGTCAGCAAGCCCTGAACCACGTTGCAAGCACTGAGTTTAATATTCGCGTCGCAACGCAGGATGACTTGGTTGAGCAGATCACGGCAGGCACAAAGATTGAGCAGTACCGCGCCCCTGAGCAGCAAGAGCTGATCGAGGACAGCGAGTCACCCGCAAATTAAGCGAATCGGTTACCATTGCCTCATCGACATACGGACGAGGACTAAGGTCATGCCAGAAACCGCCGCAAAGCCATCAAAACGAGCTACAGCAGCCCCAAAGCCCAAAGCTAAGGCCAAGGGAGCTGCCACGCCGCGCAAAGCCCTAGAAGCCCCAAAGAAGACAAGCAAGTCAACCTACACCAAGCAGATAGCTGACATCATCTGTATACGGCTATCAGAGGGTGAGAGCTTGAAGGAGATCGTAAGGTCAGAGGGGATGCCAGATAGGGCGACGGTTTATCGTTGGTTGTTGGAGCAGCCTGTTTTCTGCGACATGTACACACGCGCACGAGAAGAGCAGGCCGACACGCTGGCCGACGAAATCATTGCAATTGCTGATGAGTCCCCTGCGATCAACGAGTTCCGCGACAAGCACGGCGACGTGATAGACATCAAGATCGACTCTGGATATGTGGCCTACCAAAAGCAGCGCATTGAGGCCCGCAAGTGGACGGCCATGAAGCTTAAGCCTAGGAAGTACGGCGACAAGCTCGAGCTGGCTGGCGACCCCAACAACCCCATGAAAGTCGAGATCCAGTCCGAGGCTGACACCTACCTTGCGGCCCTCTTAAAGAACATAGAGCTAAATAAGCAGGTCGCCGCGAATGAGTGACATAGCCGAGATCGTGGCTGACCCAGAGACGCAGAGGCATCTAGCGCTGGCCAGCCCCGAGTATCGGTTAGCGTGGGCATGGCGTATGAGCTGGTTCAAGACCCAGCACGTCCATCAGACCCTGCCCCCCGGCGAGTGGTGGTCCATCTGGCTGATGCTGGCTGGCCGTGGCGCTGGCAAGACCCGTACAGCAGCCGAGCAGATCGCGTGGTGGGCCTATGAGAACCCTAGCACGCGCTGGCTGGTGGCCGCCCCAACGAGCGCTGACGTTAGGGCCACATGCTTTGAGGGCGACAGCGGCCTGATCACCGTCATCCCCAAGTCGCTGGTGGCCGACTACAACAAGACCGCGCACGAGCTGCGCCTGACAAATGGCAGCCTGATCAAGGGCATCCCCGCATCGGAGCCTGAGCGCTTCAGGGGGCCGCAGTTCCACGGTGGCTGGTGCGACGAGCTGGCCGCGTGGGATTACATCCAAGAGGCGTGGGACCAAATTCAATTCGGCATGCGCCTTGGTAAGCGCACCCGCATGATTTGCACGACCACCCCGCGACCGAAAGACCTGATCATTGAGTTGATGGGCCGCGAGGGCGACGACGTGGTGATGACCACCGCCTCGACCTATGCCAACCTTGGCAACCTGTCCGAAAACTTTAGGAAGCAGATCCTTGCCTATGAGGGGACCAAGCTCGGGAGGCAGGAAATCTACGCAGAGATCATCGACCCCGAGGAGGGCGGCATCGTCAAGCGCGACATGTTCAAGCTCTGGTCAGCAGGCCAGCCCTTCCCCAAGTTCGAGTACATCTTGCAAAGTTACGACGTGGCTACCTCAGAGAAGGCCCAGAACGACCCGACGGCCTGCATCACGTTCGGCGTGTTCAAGCCGCAGGACGGCCCCATGTCGGCCATGATCATCGACTGTTGGCAGGAGCGCATGATGTACCCTGACCTGCGCCCCAAGGTGATCGAGGAGTACGAGACCGTCTTTGGTGAGGGCAAGGACCGCAAGCGCGTCGACCTGCTGCTGATCGAGGACAAGAGCGCGGGCATCAGCCTGATACAAGACCTGCAACGCGCCCACCTGCCTGTGAGGGCCTACAACCCCGGGAGAGCCGACAAGCTCCAACGCCTCAACATTGTGTCCAACATCATCGCCCGTGGCCGTGTGTGGATACCCGAAAGCGACAACCGCAAGGGCTACGTCAAGGACTGGGCCGAGGGGTTCGTCAGCCAGATCTGCTCCTTTCCCGAGACCACGCACGACGACCTCGTGGACGCCTGCACGCAGGCCCTGCGCTACCTGCGTGACGCTGGGTGGCTTGACATCGACCCGCCGCCTGACGACACATGGGACGAGGACGATTACGCCGACACTGGCCGCACAAGAAAGGTGAACCCCTATGCAGTCTGACCAACCCGCCAAGATAGAGATGTGCGCCAACCGCTTTGAGTTGATAAGCTCATGGGGTGAGCCTGTCGACAAGGCGTGGGCGCGTGACATGTTCGAGCGCTGGCTAAATCAACGGGTGGACTTGACAGATGCCAGCGTTTATGATGACTTAATTCCAGCAAAAGGTAAATAAGCATGCCCAGCTACATAAATTCCATCAAGCCGATTAAGCAAATTGATTTACCAAAGCTAAAGCTAATTGAAACCGATTCGGTTCCAAAGAAGAGCCAGTCCCTCCGAGAGTGGGCCATGGCTGGTGGTGGCGTCCCTGAATCGCACAAGGACCGGGCCGACGTCTGGCACAAGAAGGCGCACAACTACGCCAAGGGCGGCGCGGTCAATATGCAAAAGGGCGGCAAGATGGGTGTGGGCATGAAGATTGCCGACGTTGTAGCCGACGCCAGCAAGCAGGCTGACGAGATCCTTGCAGCCAAGAAGGCTGGCAAGCTGGACGATGCCATGAAGTCCAAGCAAGCGCCCATGACGACGCCCCAAGGCACTGGCCTGCCGTTGATGCCCCGCACCCAAGGCATGTACACCCAAGGCGTCAAGCAAGAGGACCTGCCCCGCATGACCAAGGTGGATAAGGCCCGCGCCGAGGGTAAGTCGCCTGCATACACCGAGCGCATGCAGGACCTGCTCGACAGCCCCACCGCCCGCAAGAAGATCGACAAGCTGATCAACAAGGGCAAAGACCTGAACATGACCGAGTGGTACGGCACTGAGCCTTTGCGTCAGGTGGCCATGGACTTGGGCCTGTCGCCCGAGAAATACAAAGAATTCCTTGCGCAGATGGCCAGTGCCAGTCAGCGCAACCCGGTGGACCAGCAAAACAAGATGGGCAGCTACCTGTGGTACTTGAGCCAGACGGACCAGTTGCCCGATGATGCGTTTCTGCTGACCAACAAGATCAAGAAGGACCCGTCGCTCAGGCCCGAGGGCACGGCCATTGAACTGCCAGAAGGCTACGGCTCGCTGGCGCAGGGTGACATCTTTAAACGTGGCAAGCAGATCGCATCGGGTGACATCATGGGCGCACTGCCCCCAGACAAGAAGCTGGGCACGTTCTACCGCAACTACCTCGGCAACCTCAAGCCCGTCACGGTGGACGTCAACGCAGTGCGTGGCCCCATCATCGAGCGCGGCGATCCCCGCTGGCTGTCGTCTAAGCTGGTCGAGAAGGACGACGAGGGCAACGTGATTGCCACCCACTTCCCCCGCAAGGACGTGGCCGAGGGCCGCATGTCGCTGAAGGAGGCCAAAGAGCGCCCCGGCTTCTGGGAGGCTGCGCCGTCTGGGTCCGAGTACGCAGGCTTTGAGGACCTGTGGCAACGCGGGGCCAAGCGCCACGGCGTTGAGCCAGCAGAGGCCCAAGCGCTGGGCTGGTATGGCTCTGCTGACGTCACCGCGCTCAAGACCAAGCCTGAGCTGTACATCGACAACCTCGAGCGCATGATCAAGCGCACCGCCGAGGAGACGGGCCAAAGCCCGCTCAAGGTGATGGAGGAGGTCATCAGGGGCAAGGGCTACCTGTACAAAGAGGGTGGAGCGGTCCAGCACTTTGATGGTGGCGGTATGGCAGCCGCAGACTTCGTTGGGGCAGAAGACGACGGCGGCAGCCTTGACAAGGCCAAGCTGATGACCAAGATCCTTGCGGACATGGCCAAGAAGCAGGGAAGCCAAGAGGTGGACAGCTTAAAAAAGCCCCGCGCACTCACGGACCTGCTTAACCGTGGAGTGCTGGCAAACAACCCAATAAGCGCAGGCGTGGATCTTTTTAACATGGGCCTTGGTGCATTTGGCATGGGCAGCGATAAGCCGTTTCTTGGGTCCGAGCACCTCAAGGGCTTGATGGACAAATACAACATTACGTCTGGCGAAGAACGCCCAATGATGGAGACCGCGTTGAGCTTTGCAAGCCCCGCAGGTATGGTCAAAGGTGCGGTGAAAGCAACAGACGCCGCTAAGAAAGCTCCTGAGTTGGTCAAAAAAGCCTCGGATGCTTTAACTTCAAGTAAGATAATTCCTCTGGCCACAGAGGCGAAGACTGCGCAAGCAGGGAAACCAACAGGAGCTGCATATGCAACAAGACAAGAAGGGCCGTTCTTCCGAGTCAGCCCAACAACACTTAACGTCAGTACGGCAAAGAGTCGCGGAATTAGAGAAGCGGATGAACTTCAAGGCCAAGCCCCTGTCGGAGGAACAACAGGACAGGTTGGAGGCGAACTTCCGACGCGCATCGCAGATGAAGAGGTGGCCCGAATAATCGCTGACCCAGTCGCGAACGAGCCACTAAACATTGCAAAAAGATATACTCAAGAAACGCAAGGCACTGACTTTGTCTTGCCTGAAATCCCCGAGAGTTCCTTAGTTAAGCAGTCGGCCATTGGCCGCACGCACCAAATCGCCGTCGAGGGTGCGCCTGAATACAAGACAGCGGTCTTCGATGCTTACGTTAAGCAGATGCCCGAAGTGCTTGAGCAGGCAGGAGCTAAGAACTACGACGACCTTATGGAGAAGGCTTACCGCCAACTTGCAAAGGAAACCGACGCGCAGTTCCAAGCACTGCCCTACAACTTCTCGTATCACCGCGCTGGTGAGGGCAACTACAACTCCAGCAAGGAGATGGCCGCCGACGTGCATGGCAACAAGCACCTGTACGTCTTTCAAGGCGGCGACCCCCACGACTTCCTGAACCGCGTTGACCCAAACACTGGCTTAAACGAGAACGAAAAGTTTCGCGCCGTTCACGATTTGCTTGGCCACGCCATCTACGGTAACCAATTTGGACCAAAGGGCGAAGAGACCGCGTGGGCCATCCACAGCCAGATGTACAGCCCGCTTGCTCGTTTGGCCATGACGGCTGAGACTCGCGGCCAAAACTCAATGGTCAACTACAGCCCACTAAACGCAAACCTCAAGGCTGAGATTGCCAAGTACGACAGTATGGCCGACGAGGCACGCAGAAGGGGCGACAAGGCCCTTTTAGGCGAGATTAACGCAGCCAAGCGCCAAGCGTACTCAGGGTTCCAATATGCGCCCCAGAAGGCTGTATTGTTGCCCCCCGAGTTCTTGAGTCCCCAATACGCTGGCGGCATGCCCTCGTACCTTGCGGCAGCAAACCGACCCACAAAGGGAACCGAAACCCAATCGGTTTTAACGCACTTTAGCAACGACCCCAATTTGCAGTTCACTGATCCACGCAGGTATGGCAGCGGCATCAAGGGGGCGGAGGGTGAGCGCCTGCGCGAGTACCCCGGCGCAGTACGCGACCGCTCGTACTTCTACCTCGGGGAGCCGAGTATGGTCACGCCCGAACCCGGCCTCGGTGCAAATCGTTACCGTGGCGAGTCGTCCAGCCTGTACGACATCACGCAAGACCCCTTGAACTTTCGCGCCCTTGCGCGAGAGTCTAATCGCGTACCGTACACCGCCAAGTACAACCAAGGCGTGACCTACCCATTGCAAGAAGCCAACGACATGGAGCGTTTGGTCAAAGAGTATGGCTATGAAGGGATGGCCAATCCAAAGGCTTCCAAACCAATGGCCATCATGTTCAAAGAGACACCAGTCCAACGCCAAAAGCGCGGCGGACTTTCATCGATAAAGTGAGCACCCCATGGCAACCCAATTCCCAATAGACCCAGAATTCAACCGCTTTGTTGGCGGCAACCCTGACCAAGACACTGAAGCTGGGGGCGAAGAGGAGGCGCAGGTTGTTGACATGCCTGACCTAGTCAACTCCGAGCTGGAAGAGCTGCCCGACGGCAGCGTGGTTGTCACCATGGACACCAAGGGGCCGATGGAGGACGAGGACTTCTACCAAAACTTGGCTGACAGCGACCTGATTCAGGACTACGACCTGAGCGCCATGGCCCTGCGCTACATCGAGCTGGTCGAGAAGGATAAGGACGCACGCAAGCAGCGCGACAAACAGTACGAAGAGGGCATCAAGCGCACGGGCATGGGCAATGACGCCCCCGGGGGTGCGAACTTCAACGGCGCATCCAAGGTCGTTCACCCCGTAATGGCTGAGACTTGCATCGACTTTGCAGCCCGCGCCATCAAAGAGATGTTCCCACCCGACGGCCCGACCAAAACCAAGATCTTGGGCGACGTCACGCAGGACAAAACCGACATTGCCGAGCGCAAGCGCGATTACATGAACTGGCAGTTGACCGAGCAGATTGAGGAATTCCGCGACGAGCAAGAGCAAATGCTGACCCAGCTCCCACTTGGTGGCTCACAGTACATGAAGCTCTGGTACGACGAGAAGAAGCGCCGCCCCTGCGCACAGTTTCTACCCATCGACAACGTGCTTTTGCCCTACGCGGCAGGCAACTTCTACACCGCCGAGCGTTTCACCGAGGTTGACGATATCTCTGACTGGGATTACAAGCGCCGCGTGAACTCTGGCATGTACCGCGACACCGTAATGTCCCGCGCCACCATGGACCCAGAGATGACTGGGGCGCAGAAGGCCACAAACAAGGTCGAGGGCAAGTCCCAAAACGACAACGAAGACGCCGTGCGCCGCGTCTACCACATCTACACATGGCTCGAGCTGGAAGACGACCCCGTCACTAAGGGTGAAATGGCCCCGTACATCCTGATGATCGACGATCTGTCAAGCGAAGTGATTGGCCTGTACCGAAATTGGGAAGAGGGCGACAACACAATGACCAAATTGGACTGGGTCATCGAGTTCAAGTTCATCCCATGGCGTGGCGCATACGCAGTTGGTCTGCCGCAGCTCATTGGAGGCCTCTCAGCGGCCCTCACAGGCTCTTTGCGTGCCTTGCTGGACTCTGCGCACATCAACAACGCTGCAACGCTCCTGAAGCTCAAGGGCGGCAAGATCTCTGGCCAGTCCCAAGAGATCGAAGTCACGCAGGTTGTGGAGATTGAAGGCGCTCCCGGCGTGGATGATGTGCGCAAGATCGCCATGCCCATGCCTTTCAACGGCCCGTCGCCCGTTCTTTTCCAGCTTTTGGGCTGGCTGACCACCGCCGCCAAGGGCGTGGTGACCACCGCAGAGGAAAAGATTGCCGACGTCAACAGCAACACCCCAGTTGGCACGACTCAGGCGCTGATCGAGCAGGGTGCAGCGGTTTTCAGCTCTATCCACGCTCGTTTGCACGAGTCTCAGGGCCGCGTGCTCAAGGTTTTGAGCCGAATTAACCGCTGGTACTTGGATGACATGCAGCGCGGTGAGGTTGTCGAGGATTTGGAGGTCACTCGAGAGGATTTTGCCCGTGTGACCGACGTGATTCCTGTGTCGGACCCGCACATCTTCTCTGAGACCCAGCGGATGGCGCAGACCCAAGCGGTTATGGCCATCATGAAGGACAACCCAGACCTGTTTAACAAGAAAGTGGTGATACAGCGCTTTTTGAAACAGATCAAAGTCCCCGGCATCAACGAAATCATGGTCGACGTGCCCGCTCCAGTGAAGATGGACGCCGCCAACGAGAACGTAGCCATGGCCATCGGTCAGGCCGCCTACGCTTACCCCGAGCAGGACCACCTTGGCCACATTCAAGCGCACTTGGACTTTGCAAAGAGTCCGATTTTTGGTGGTAACCCCATCATTGCGCCAGCCTACTTGCCCAAGTCGGTCGAGCACATCAAGCAGCACATCGTTTTGTGGTACTTAAACCGCATGACTGGCTACGTCCAAAAGGCCATGGGCGAGAAGCTCGAGGACTACGAGTTGCAAAAGGACCCCAAGGCCGTCGACAAGCTGTTTGCGCTGGCATCGCAGCACGTCGAGCTGGACGCGGACCAAACGCTCAAGGGCATCTTGCCTGTGATCGAGCAACTGATGCAGGGCCTGCAAAAGTTCAAGCCGCAGCCACAGATGACGCCAGACACCAAGGTGCTGCTGGACACCAGCATGGCCGAGACCCAGCGCCGCGCCAAGCGCGACGAGGCAGAGATGGGTCTCAAGGACAAAGCACTGGCCGCCAAGATCCAAATGGACATGGCCAAGCTGCAACAGGACCAGCAGGAGGCAATGGAAGAGCTGGAAATGCGCTTGGCCATTGCAACCAGCGACCAAGAGATGAAAGAACGCATCGAGACAGCCCGCTTAACACGCGATGCGGCAAAGCTCAATTTCGAGCAAACCAAGGCTGTACCAACCCAAGGAGACCGTTATGGCAACCAGTGATCAAGAGCAAAAGAGCATCAATGTGCCCCAGCACAAGCGCATGGCAATGGGCGAAAAGCTCGATGGCCAGAGCATGAAGGGTGGCAGTCCCGCTCCAACCAAACAGTCAGGAGGCTTGTCACAAGCTAAGAAAAAATGAGAACCCTTTCCGATTTGATTGGTGGAATCAAGGCTAGGCAGGCTGAAATAGCCGCGTCCCTCGTTGCTGGTAATGCGACGAACTGGGAGTCTTACGTTCGACTGGTTGGTCACAACGGGGGTCTGCAAGAGGCCCTCGAAATCCTAAATAACCTGATGAAGGAAGATGAAGATGAGTAACAACCCGGTAGCTTCTCACGAAGCTGAGATGGCTTGGGCATTTCCGAGCGTAGATCCCGGTGCAAAACCTCTTGGTGGACGACTGTTAGTTCAGCTCCGCCGCTCAAAAAAGACGACAACTGCATCTGGAATTATCTTGGTCGAAGAAACCAAGGAAACTGAAAAGTGGCAAAACATGGTCGCCAAAGTAATCGAGGTTGGACCGCTGGCATTTAAGCATCGTGACACGATGTTGGGCTGGCCCGAAGGATCTTGGTGCGAGGCTGGCGAATTTATTCGTGTGCCCAAGTGGGGTGGCGATCGTTGGGAGGTCTCGGTTCCCGGCGAGGCCAACGAAGAACGCGCCTTGTTTATGGTCCTGAACGATCACGAGGTGATCGCTAAGTTGACTGGTGATCCACTTGCTATGAGGGCATTCCTATGAGCACCGAAGCCAAAGAAAAGATTGAAGATCTCAACGTCGTTGAGGAAAAAGACGGTTCCGTCACGGTGGACTTGCCAGATCACATGGCTGACCACTCCAGTGACGAGCCTGAAACTCATCAGGACAACGACGGTGATGTCGACCACCCTGACGACACTGATGCGGTCCGAGAGGCAAGGCGCAACCGCCGCCGCGCAAAGAAGGACTACATCAAGCGCACCAACGAGGAGAAGGACCAAAACCTGATCTTGTTGCGTCGTCAGAATCAGGAAATGCAAGATCGACTTGCCGTCTTGGAGCGCAAGACGCAAGGCGCTGACATGGCCCGTTACGACAAAGCCATGGAAGACGAGGAGTACCGTCTGCGGTACGCCCAACAGAAAATGCAAGAGGCGACGGACAACTCTGACGGCTCGGCGTTCACCAAGGCCCAAGAGCTTTGGTACGACAGTCGACGCAAGCTGGAGGCCATGCACAGCTACAAGGAACAGGTCTCCCGAGCCAGCTCTCAAGAATCAGCGCCAGCTAACCCCAAGCTAGTGCGTTTGGCCAACAGTTGGATGGAGCGCAATTCTTGGTATGACCCAGAGGCTGGAGATGAGGATACTCAGATCGCCAAGGTCATTGACAACCGTTTGGTTGCCGAGGGTTGGGACCCGTCATCTCAAGATTATTGGGATGAGCTTGACAACCGCTTGCAAAAACGCCTACCACACCGTTATACTAGAAACACTGACGAGCCTTCCAGAAGGAGTCCTCGAAGTGTGGTTACAGGATCGAGTCGTGAATCCTCTAGTAGCGTTAATGGCAACCAGTTTGTTTTGGCCCCTGAACAGGTCAGAGCAATGAAGGATGCAGGTTTTTGGGATGACCAAGAAAAGCGCAACAAGATGATCAAACGATACGCTATTGAAGCACGCAATAAAAGGAACTAAACATTATGGATTCTCGTCTTAAAAAAACCCTTAACGCAGGTGGCCGTGAAAGCCGATCTTCACAAGATTTATCACGAGCTGCCCCCGAAGAGGCGTTCATTTCAAAGCAGGAACGTCGCAAGATGTGGAGCGATGAATGGACACAAAGTGCGCTGCCGAAGGTCCCAGATATCCCGGGATGGCATCTTTGCTGGTTATCAACCACCAACGGCTACGACAGTATTGATAAGCGGATGCGATTGGGTTATGTTCCCGTGAGAGCGGATGAGTTACCCGGATTCGACAATTACCGCGTAAAGGCTGGCGAAGACATTGGTTTTATTGCGTGCAATGAGATGCGCTTGTACAAGCTTCCAATGGAAGTTTATCAAGAGGTCATGACTCAAATGCACCATGATGCGCCTAACGAGGAATCGGACAAAGTCCAAGTCCAAGTTGAGCAGCTTCAAGGAAACCGCGATAGCTCAGGCAAAAGTCTGGGAAGCGTTGAAGGTGAAGGCTTTGGCAATTTGAACCGAAATATCCAAACTCCCGTATTCCACGGGTGAGGATTTAACAAAGGAGTTATTTATGAGTGCAACCTCTACTCCGTTCGGCCTGCGTCCTTCGTTCCACCCATCGGGTCTGGATCGCGCTGTGGCGCTCGCAAGCGGTATCGCATCTGGTTACAACACTGGCATTCTTAAAGGCCAGCCTGTAGCCCTTGACACGTCTGGAAACATCATTGCAGCCACTGCTGGCAGCGCCTTCCAAGGTGCTTTTGCTGGTCATGAGTTCACTGATACTACGGGCCGTCGTCTGGTCAGCAATCAGTGGGTGGCCAATACCGCCTACCAAGCTGGTTCTGAAGTGACCTATTACTACTCTGACCCGAATATTGTGTACGACATTCAGGCCAACGGTAGCTTGGCTCAAACCTCGATTGGTGATCAAGCCAACTTCGCAAGCATCACTGCTGGTTCCACGACCACAGGCTTGTCTCAGTGCATGATTTCCACCTCTTTGGTGGGTTCGGGCAACGTCGGTGATCTTCGGATTATCGGTCTTTCTAACGGCGTTGATAACGCTTGGGGCGATGCTTTCACAGTAGTGCAAGTACAAGTCTCTCGCAGTCAATTCGTTGCAACCATTAACGCCATCTAAGGAGTCCAAT
>Ga0315905_10000308_pt1 | contig 53589 bp, 19 predicted proteins | sample LakEriMetagenome_5_FD_203522 | JGI IMG/M metagenome (GOLD analysis project Ga0315905, IMG submission 203522) | Freshwater fungal communities from buoy surface, Lake Erie, Ohio, United States - Buoy 4 MA121 | ecosystem: Environmental > Aquatic > Freshwater > Lake | place: USA: Lake Erie, Ohio...
ACAAGTAGATGTATTTAAACTTAATCACTGGGATAATCCAGCAAAAAGATCTAGTCTTAAATGGATTCAGTATACAATGGATTGGAAGAATATAGTAGATATGCCAATACATCATACTACTGAAGTAGAAGAAGATCAGATTCCGGAGATTGTTAGTTACTGTATTAATGATGTCAAGTCTACTAAACAGATAATGCATCTTAGTAAAGAACAAATTAATCTTAGGAAAGCTTTAACAGAAGAGTATAATATAGATTTGTTTTCAGCCTCTGAACCAAGAATATCTAAAGAGTTGTTTCTACATTTCTTAAGTAAACAAACTGGTATAAAGAAAGCTGAGTTAAGACAAATGAGAACTCAGAGAAATCAAATCATATTTAAAGATATAATTCTACCTTATATTGAATTCAAGACAGCTACATTTCAAAATCTTCTAAAGAAATTCCAGGATGTAATATTATATCCAGGAGAAACTAAAGGAGGTTTTAAATATTCTGTTCAGTATAAAGGAGTAAAGACTGATTATGGTCTTGGTGGTATCCACGGTGCTAGAACAAGTAAAGTCTATAATGCAACTGAAGACATGGTTATTATGACTTCAGATGTTACTAGTTTTTATCCTAATCTAGCTATTAGAAATGGTTGGGCACCAGCACATTTACCTAAAATAGAATTCTGTGAACTATATGAGTGGTTCTTTGAAGAAAGAAAAAAGATACCTAAAAAAGATCCTAAAAACTATGTATACAAGATTATTCTAAACTCAACATATGGTTTGTCCAATGATGAGAATAGTTTCTTGTATGATCCACAGTTTACTATGAGTATAACTATTAATGGTCAGTTGTCTTTGACTATGTTGTATGAGATGATTTGTGAAGAGATTCCAAATGCTATTCCTCTAATGCAGAATACAGATGGTCTTGAAACAATGATTCCTAGAGAGTATATTGATAAGTATATGGAAATATGTACTCGTTGGGAAAAAATAACTAATCTGCAGCTTGAACATGATAAGTATTCTAAACTAGTATTAGGAGATGTAAATAACTATATAGCAGTTACTGAAGATGGTAAGTCTAAATGTAAAGGTAGATTTGAGTATAAAGATCTAGCCCTTCATAAAAACAAAAGCTTCTTGATTATACCTAAAGCACTACATGCATATTTTGTAGATGGTATTAAACCTGAAAAGTTTATTTCTGAAAACTTAAACATTTTTGATTTTTGTGGTGGTGTTAAAATTAAAGGAGACTGGAAGTTTTATAAACATGAAATAGTTTCTGGAAATTTTATACTAGAAGAATTACAAAATACAATCAGATATTATATATCTAATAAGGGTTGTAAGATCATTAAAAAGAATAATGAAGACCTTAGAGAGATACAAGTAGAGGCTGGTAGATGGTTACAAAAACTATATATAAATGCCGAAGAAAAAGAATTTGAAGAATATGATATTAATTATGATTACTATCTAGAGAAGATTAGAAAAGAAATTAACTCTCTAGAACCTAATACAAATCAATTAAGTTTATTTTAAAATGCCAAAGAAAATACAAAACACAACAAAGGCACATTTAGTGAGTGTGCCTTTACCTAATCATGGTGCTACTTATACAGTAATCAGTCACCAATTTGTTATTGATTATGCTTACCAAGCCCTTGCTGCTGCAGGGTTTGGAATTGTAGATGAAGAGTATAGATGTACTTCTGATGGACAAATTGCTCAAGGAATTTATAAATTAAATTTTAATAATGACCCTGAGTTATCAATGATGTTTGCATGGACAAACAGTTATAATAAACAAGTAAAGTTTAAATGTGTAGTTGGTGCTTACATTAATAAAACAGGTGGTGTTATGATTTCCGGAGAGGTTGGTAGTTGGGTTAGAAAACATACCGGTACTGCAGATACAGAGACAAAAAATACTATTGATCAGTATATCTCTAATGCATATATGTATTACAATCAGTTATGTTCTGATAAAGCTGCTATGGAAGTAATAAACTTAAATAAGAGAAAACAATCTCAACTTTTAGGAGTATTATTTGCTGAGTATGAGATTCTTACTACTGAACAAGCTAGTGCTGTAAGAGATCAAATGAAGAAACCTTATCATGTATTTACAAATACAGATAGTTTATGGGCCTTCTATAACTATGTAACTAATGCATTACAGTCATCACATCCTAAGACATGGATGGAAGACCAAAGAATCTTGCATTACTTTATAGGAACAATTTGTGACTTTAGTACACCAGTTCAACCTGTTAGTACACCAGCTGAAGATGTTAGTACACCAGTTGACCCGTTAACTACTAACTATGGTCAACCTGAAAATCAGACAAACTTGTTGGTACAAATTGCTGAAGTTACAGGAGATGACTCTGTGTTAGAACCACAACTACCTGATAATCAAGTGGTGCAAGATGACCCTGAAATGTTAGAGATTGTGCACCAGGTAGATGAAATACTTGAAACTTTAGATGAAGCTGAGGAAGATGTATTAACTGAAGATGAGTTAGCTCATGAACTATATGGTGTAGATAATGACATAGAAGTTTCAATACCAGGTCCATGTGCTGCTCATGATGCTGAGCTAGATGAAGATGTATTTGTTACAGAAGATGGTATTGAAGTTACAGAAGAGGAATTACCATGGGATAATGATGAAGTAATAGGTTACACTGATCCAGATGGCAATACTTTTGAAGCACCAGTAGTTAATGAAGTAAAATCTTTACAACCAACAGCTGAAGATTATGAACAGTTTCAGATAGATGAAATACTTGAACATAATGATGCAATAGCTAATACTTTTGAAACTTCTGTTGTTACTAATGATCTTGATGAAACTTTTGCAGAAGAAGATAATTTTAATTTAGATTTTTCTGAGGATACTGGAGAAGAAAATGAAGCTCCAGACTTTTTCTGATTATACTTTTGATTTTAAAAAAGTAGGTTAATAGAGAAGAGGATAGGTAATACTATCCTCTTTTTTTTTAAATTAGCGGTATGGAAAAACAACTTAAAGCAGTGGAAGAATTCCACAAAGCATTTGGTCAAGAAAATGGTAAGTGGCCAATATTATTACCACACTCTGAGTTTGATCTCAGACATACTTTAATGAAAGAAGAAAATGATGAGTATTTAGAAGCTTGTCATAAGAAATCCTTAGTAGATGTTGCTGATGCTCTAGGAGATCAGTTGTATATTCTATGTGGTACTATTCTTAAACATGGTATGCAACATATTATTCTTGATGTATTTAATGAAATTCAAGAAAGTAACATGAGTAAATTAGGACCTGACGGGAAACCTATTCTTAGAGAAGATGGTAAAATCTTAAAAGGACCCGGATATTTTAGACCAGATTTAAGTAAATTTATTAGAGTAGAAAAAGATGCATCCAATAGCATTCAGGAAAGCAATAATTGAAGCATATCTTGCGGGAGCAAGTAGTATGTACTGTGGGTGTTATGAAATGCCTGGTAAAAAAGAAGCCAAAGATTGGTTTGATAATGAGTATGGAGAACAAGAGTCAGAAGAATGTGACTGTTGTGAAGAAACAGATGATGAATAAATAGGGGAGCCTTCGTGTTCCCCTTTTTTTTTCTTACCTACCTTGTGCTCTGTATGCTTTTTTATAGTTCTTAGACTTCTTAAGTTTTGAAGTCTTAGATTTTGCATGTACACCAGGACGGGATACTTTATTGCTCTTATAAGTCTTAACTGATGTTGTGTTAGTTTTTGCCATAATATATTATTTAGTAAAGAATGTACTTTCAAATGATTTAACTGCTTCTGCAGGAGTAAAGTTATATCCTGAGTAACCCATTAATTTTAGAAAATAAGCCCAAGATTTATTATCTCCTTTTTTCCAAACACCTGTTTCTTTTTGATATTGTAATTTTTCAGGATTCCATGTAAGAAGAAACTGATCAGTAAATTTAATAGCTCTATCAAGTGTACCTGTCATTGCAGAAGGTGATTTTACTACTCTATATGCATCAAGTAAACCTAGAACTGGTAAATACTGTGATGTTTCACTCCTCATCCTAACAGCTTCATACAAAACAAAATTATATACAAAGTTATCTTTAGCAGCTTTTTGTGATTCTGTTAAATCATCATCATCTACTCCGGCACCCATCATTGATTTAAGTATCATTGCAAGAGTAAATGCAGCTAAAATTATTGTAGTTTCTGCTATAACTCTTCTTATCTGAGCTTTTTCAAATGGAGAATAAGTAGACCAATTTTTCATTACATTAAACTTATAATCTCTTAAATCCCTAACAAAAGTATTCCAAAATGTTGTATAGTATCCTTCTGTAGGTGCCCCTAATTCTTGGTCCATACCTAGACGTTTCCATCTTTTTTTATAGGCCGGAACTAAATGTTTTCTATACATTAATAATACTCTTCCTAGAGATCCACGTTGTGCAACACCTTTATCAAATTCATTATAGACACCATGCATTCTTTTATTTAATGCATGTAACCTAGATTGAAAGTTTAATCTTTGTTTTTCATCATAATTAAAAGCTATATATTCACCAGTATCATCTTTTATTGGTTCTTGATTAGCATCTACTTGTAGTATTTTTATTTTACCATCTAATTCAACACCATATTTTTGGTGAGCTTCTAATAGAGTTATTATTTCTCCGTTTTCATTATCTAATACTTTAGTAGCATCCATTAATGCAAACATAGTACTACCTTGTACTTCATGTTCACCAAAAAACTGGTTAAAGAATAATGTATTTGTGCTAAATAATTTATTAGCCATACTACCTGTAATATTTCTACCATATTGGTCTTTAAAATTACCTTGTATAGCATCATAATAATCAAATAATTTAGTTGCTAAATTAGTTGGAGCAGATTTACTAAAGTCTGAAATAAATCCAGGAACTGATTTAGAGTAGTAAGCTTTTCCTTTCATAAAATTTTTCTTATTGAAAAATTCAGCAGAATTAGCTTCAATCATTACTTGTATATTGGCTTGCATATTATTTGCCACACCTTTTAATAAGTCTGCAGCAATAGTTGTAATAGCAGAATAACCCATTAAATTATTTACAATTTTATCTATTTGTAAACCAAATAATTGTTCTGATTTTTGCATTTCCCCATATACAACCATATCTATAAATGCATCTACGTGCTTTTGAGAATAATTTTCTCCATTCTTTTTTATATATTCTTCATAACCTAATTTTTTTGCAAATGCATCTAACACAGGTTTTCCAAGAGAGTTGGTTTTTAAAACTTGTCTATCACCTATTATAGTTTGGAATAAAGAAATTTCTGAGTTTATTTTATTCAATGATTCATATCTATTAGCCATTGAATCAAATAACATTACAGATCTTGCAATATTTAAACTCATATCTTCAGTAGGCATTATTTGGGTATAATATACCGGAATAAATTTTGCTTCTGTAATACCTAAACCAGCTAAACCATATTCAGTATCATAAGCTTGTATTTTTACAGCTTCTTTTGCTTTTGTTTTTACAGTTTTTATTAAACCTTCTTGTTGTAATCTTTCACCATCAGTTTTTACTATTGAAGGTAGAATATATCCTTTTCTTTGTACTTCTGGTAATTTTTCTTGTGCAGCTAGATATATATCTAACATTTTTTTATGATACTCTCCTTTTGCATTTTTAGGTGTACCATCTAAATTATATAAAGCTGTCCAGTTACTATTTAAATATGCATTAGATGGTTCAGATAACTCTCTCATATAAGTAACTACACCATTTTTTTCATGCTTTACACTTTTCAACCAATCAGCATATTCATCATCAGTAATAATTCTTTTAGATAGTTCTAACTGTTTTTCTTCAATTATTTTATTAATTTCTGAAATTGGTTTAGCCTGAGTATTTTTTCTATACCAAGCAGCTCTTTTAGATCTCCAAGCTTTTAATGCTTGTTTTTGTTCAAATGTAGGTTTCTCATCTAGAATAGGTTCTTCACCTATTTCTTCAAGCATTTGATTTCTAGCTTTATTAAATTTAGTTACATCATATTTCTGTACAAAAGCATATGTTTTTACATATTCTATTTTACCATCTTTATCTTTAACAGGTATTTCTATAGTTTCATAAACTCCTTCATTAAACTTAGCAGGATTATCCCTATTACCTTGTGTTCTTAAATATTCCTCAAAACTTTCAGATACAGTACGTTCCATTATTATATCTTTAAGACGAGCTTCTTCTAGTCCACCTTTAACAGCTTTAGCAAATAAACCTAGAGGAGCATCATGAGAACTAATAAGAGGTCCTACTAAAAAATCAAATACATCTTCATCTTTGTTAGCTACTTGAAGCATTTTTATTAAACCTTCTCTATCTAAATTAAAAGACTTAAACTTTTCTTTTCTTTCCTCTAATTCAGCTACTCTTTTAGCTTTCTTTTCATCACTTAAAGTACTATTCTGTATATCAGATATTCTTTGATCTAATACATTCATCTCTGTATCTAATCTATTAGTAATATCTGGACCTTTATATTCTAATAAAAAGTCAGCAATTAACGGAATACCTTCTGTTAATACTTTTTGTTTAATGGTTTCATGTACACCTCTTATCTTAATAATTTTTTGTTGAGGAGTTAAAGGTTGACCAGGAATTTCATTACCTATATTTTCTGGTGTAAAGTAATTATCCAAGTCTGCTTTACTTATTTCATCTAGTATAGAATAACCATTGATAAAATCATTTATAGCAGATAACTTTCCTATTACTTCTTTAGGATCTAGACTATCTTTATTTTTTAAAAGATAGGCCATTTCTAAAGATGCTTTTCTAGATTTTTCATAAGCATCATCTACAAACAAGTAAATAGATTTAACACCTTCTGCAACTTTTACTTCTTCAATAAGTTCTCTAAGTTTTTTCTTTTTATATTCTTTATTTGTAATGACTTTATTTTGAAGAGTAGCATATTGTTTTTCAAGATAAAGTATTACACTATCTACTAATTTACCAAAGTCTCTTGGGTCAGTCTCTTCCTCTTCTTTAGTAACAGCTTCAGCTTCTTCAGCAAAATCTTCTGTTTCATCTGAAAATGTAAGAGTATCTGGAGTACCATCATCTAGAAGATCTTGTTCTAATAACCAAGCTTCAAATGCAGCTGATTCATTACCATTAGCTTCTGCTAAAAGTCTTTTCCAATCTTCACTATCTTTATTAGGACAGGCTAACATAATTTTTTAAGTATTTCAGTTTCTATTTTTAATAAATCTTCTTGTGTTTTAGCTTTTTGTAAATTTAATAATACATCATTAGCATCTATACCTTTTTCAGCTAAAATTTCATCTATTGGCATAGTAGCACGTAAATTTGTAAACTGATCTATTAAAGCTTTTCTTTTACTTTCATCTACAGGAGTGGTACTTTGTTTTTCAACTAGACCAGTTTCCATATTAACATTTCTTAAAAGTATAGTATTATTATCTACAAGATCATATAGATTTCTAGAATTTCTAATCCAAGTTCTTGTACCAGTAGGCAGACTTACAATAAATTTATTTGGTAATACTCCATCATTATCATTTAATGCAGATTGAAAAACTTTCATATCTTCTTCTTGTACTGTGGGTTGAATACTTATAGATCCTTCAGTAGGTTGAGTAGTTCTTAATTCATCTCTTACTTCCATTAATAATCTAGGAAACTCTGTACCCCACTTACTTTTATCTTGTGTATGTGTAAGGGTTGCGTTACCTGTAGCAAGCAGTTTAGCAAGAGCATCTGGATTTTGTTCAAAAGATGCTTTTATTAACTGACCCATTAGTTGAGTTTGTTGTGCATCAGTAGTTGTGCCTAAAGGTCCTCTAAATTTAGAAACAGTCATTATACCATTTCTATTAAAAGGAATATAAGCTTTGTTATCATAAGTAGCTTTATCAAACTTTCCTCCTTTTAAAGATTGATATGCCTGTTCTACAGAATTAAAAGAAACACCTTGAAAAGTAAAAGGTCTTACAGCAAAATTACTTAACTCAGCATTTTCTCCTGTACTTGCGTAGATGTTAATCTTAGTTTCTGGTCCAAGTGTAGCTACAGGAGCTATAGTAGGTTGAGTAGTAGCTTTACCTCTTAGTTCTTCTACTATTTCAGCAAGAGTATCAGCATGAGAATGATAACCACCTTTTACAACAGTTCCATCATTATTATAAACCTCCATTGGTTTATAATACAATAATGTTTTACCATCAAGTTTACCTTCATTAATTTGTTTAAGTATCCACTCTCTTCTTAAAGGTTTAATGTTTTGGTGTTTAGTACCCATTAACCAATCTCTATAAGCTTGGTCAGCTTCATCTATAGTATTAAACACAGTAATATTATCAACCTTAGATTTTACAAGATTACCATTTTTATCTCTACGTTGAGAACCTATAAATGGATTACCAAAATGCTCTTCAGTATTACTAATTCTTGTTGTAACAATACCATCATCTGTATAAGGATCTGTAGCCTTTGATAAATCAGACCATCTAGTTAGATCTTTAACTGTAGGTTTAACTGAGGTTACAGGAGCTTTTGTAGTATCAGATACAATTGAAGGAGCTTCAGGCATACCTTGTGTTAAAGGCATAACTCTTCTCATAGTAATTGTTACTCTATATGAACCTGCTGGATATGTTTTACCATCAATCTTAGTTGTTAACTCAGGTAAGAAACTATCTTGAGGAGTTGGGAATGTTCTATGCCATACTTCTCTGTTAATACCATCTACACCAAATACATATCCTGTACCTGCTTGAAGATCTAACATAGCATTTTCTGAACCTAATCTTTCTATAGAGAAATTACCTTTACCACCTAAATTAATACCAATAACTGGATACTTAATAGCAGACTTACTCTCATCTACATCATTATGAGAAGATATAAATGTATCTTTTTCATAAAGATTGATAATTGCACCGTCATAGTTTGTCATATCTACTCCAGTAGCTTTTTGCATAAGCTCTCTGAATCTTGGAGTGATTTCTCCTAAAGGTTGATTATTTATAGATACAGTATAATAACCATATTTATTTTTATTACCAGGATTTATTACATCTGGAATTTCAACTGCTGGTCTTCCTGCATTATTAGTTTTATAATCCCATCTTAAACCAAGACCAATCATCTTACTAGCTTGAACCCCTTTGTTTGTTTTAGCAGCTTGTTCTTCTAGGTAAGGTTTAAGATAATCAAATAACTCAAGTTGTTCTTCTTTAGTAAGTGCTGCTTGGTTTACGTAAATACCTTCTTTAACTTGTACACCTTTTGGTTTATTAGTTTGACTTACAGGAGCTTTAACGGCAGTTTTAGGATATACTTCATCTGCCTGTAACATTTTCATACCATTTGATAAGTCTACATTTTGTATATAAACTTCTTTTGTGGCATTATCTATCATATCATAATAACCATTAGAGTTTAGATTCCACTGTGCAGATTCAGGCATAGTTTGTCTTTTACCTGTTACGTTATTGTAAAATTCTGTAAATAAAGTTTTTGGAGTGAAGAATGTTTTAGGTTTAACATTATTGCTTTTACTTAAATAAGTTTTGTAAGAATTAATATCATCTAAAGCTATAATAATAGGTCCTTCAGATAAACCAGTTAATAAATCAAATGTATCTATAAACTCATCTTTTTCTTCTTTAATATGATAACCTTTTAATGGAACATTATAGTTTTTAAATATTTCATTAGTTACAACAGTATCATATATTTTATTTAAAATCTTAGTAGTATCTTCAGGAGATACAAAATAGTTTTTAAAGAAGTCTGGTTCTGAATCAAGCATTAATGCTTTATACTGTTCAGGATCTAGAGCTTTTGTAAATCCAAATTTACTAGGTCCAACTCCATGTTGATAAAACATCATTAATGAAAACTGATTAAACAAGTCTGAAATTTTTTCATTTAATTCAGGATCATTAACTTTCTTAATTGTTACATCACCTAAGTTTCTTATGTTAGAGTAATATATCTCTGCCAGTTTACCTTTTACAAGTTTTTTATCATTTAATTGTAAAAGTTTTATATTGGCTCTTCTTGTTTCTGCTGGTGCAATTTGTGATAATATAGGATACTCTGACTTAACTTTATCAGATAAGTTTCTTATAAGATCTAAAACACTGTCTGAATAACTGTACTTAGTAGAACCCATTATATAAGCTCTATTATAACTACTTCTTAGTGCTCTTTCAGAAAGCCATGCTTCATATGCATCTTCAGGAATATTATTTTTCTTAACTAAAAACTCTTTGTATGCTAAATTATTTTCTAAAGATTCAATAGGATTTTTAGCTCTTAAACCTTCTCTTTCTAATACATATCTATAATAACTGTTTAAATTATTAAAAGGATTTTGATCTACTTTAAATACATCAAGACCTTGTTCTGCATAATTTCTACTTGTGGTATTACCTTCTAAAAATACTTTATTATTGAAGTCATCTTCAATAGCTTTTGTATTTACAATCATTACACCATTTTCTACAATAGCATCTAAAGCTGCCTCATCATCTATTAGAGTAGGGAAACCACTAACTTCAGGAGCTACATTTACTAATTTACCATCTTCATTTTGATAATTAGATAAATAGTTTTGGTATATAAAATTGATTACGGCATTATTATAGGCTTTAGTAAAGTTCTCTTGTCCTTTAATACCTGTTCCAAATTTAGATTTTATAGTTCTTCTATCTTGACTTATTTTGTCTGATATAAATTTACTAATATCTGCATTTAATCTTAGAGGAAATAACGGTAATATTAGATCTAATATTAAATCATCCATACTAAATGAAGATATTATAGACTCATTTCTAAGTCTTTCAAAACTTTCTTGATCTATTTTAGTAGATTCTGAAAGTATTTTATAATTAGACTTTCTTTGACCTACTTGTTGAGTTGTAGTTAAATTTGAAGTATCTGGAGAAAAAGATTGTTGTAAATTATCCATTCCTTCAAACTGCTTTTCTAGTTCAATAAAGTTCATAAATAAAGCTAGTGCCTTAAGACTAGAGTTATCATTTTCTTCTATACCCTTGTATAGTGTATCTAATTGAATATCACCTTCAGGTAAATAATTTTTTGAAAGAACAGATGTTGTAAATGCATAATTAGAATCAGTTAATAAGTCTGTTATATCTTTATTAGATATAAATATTTTTTTATTAAACGTATCCTCTTTCTCATTATAACCAAATAATGCATCTATAGTATTAATTTTTTTAGAATTTAATTCATCTACTAATTGGCTTAATGGAATAATTCTTTTTGCACCCTCTGCTATAACATATAATTGACTTTCATCATTACTATTTCTAACTGTATTAATTGCTGCTCTTAGTTTTTCTCTATTAACTTTTTGTATTAAACTATCTTTTTCAGCATTACTTAAATTATTTAAAATAGGTAAAGCAATATCATTTAGTGCAGTAGATTTAACTTTAGAAGCTTTTTGACCATTTATAATTGCAAAATAAGCACTATTCATTAGTCTTTGCAATTCCATATATTTTTTAATCAAAGGTTGATTAACAAACATAAAAACTTCTTCTTCATCTACTCCAGCCTGAGTTAAGTAACTAATTACATTAATACCTTCCGGAGTCATTTGTAAATCAAATGGAAAAGGATTTTTTGCTCTATCTAATATACCATTAAGATTATGTGAGTTTAAATCAGTAATTCTACTACCTTTTTGAGTTTTTTCTCCAGATAATGAAATTACATACTCACCTTTTTTATTCTTAATAATGTTATGTTTAAATCTCATTATCATAGGTAAATCTATGTTTCCTGTAATAACTTGACCTGTATCTATATCAAAGAATTCATTTCTATATGTAGCTGGCATTTTATTACCAATAGTCTTAAATATAGTATGATTCTTTGTTATTTTAGCTTGTATACCTAATGAAGGTTCTAAAGATAAATTAGCAGCATGTTTATATAAATTGTAAGTTGCCTCTAACAATCTCGTAGGACTAATTACATTTGACCTTTTTCCATCTTTATCAGGAGCTGATTGATTTGGCTCTGCATTTCTTGGATTTTTATATCTGTCATAACCAGTTCTAGACTTCTCTAAATAAGGTATATATTTATCAACTAAGTGAGTTAAGTTTGGTGTAACTAGATAAGCATAGTTTTCTGGAAGAGCTAATAAAGAAGTATGTGTTTCAATATATTTATTTTGTAAATACTTCTTTTGTTGTTCTATTAACTGCTCAGAACTTATTTCAGGTAATTTTTTGAAATCTTCTTCAGTTAATCTTTTACCTGAATTTTTCTTATCATTAAATTCTTTTTCAAGAGCTTGAGCTTTCTTTAATTTACTATCAAAATCTACAACTCCTTTGCTGATGTAATTACCATCTTTATCAATGTTAGCCATTGCAAAGAAAAGTTTATCACCATCAAAGTCAGAACCAGCTTTTGCAACTATTTCTGTTGGTACTATAACTGTGTTACCAAAAGCAGGATCTATAAAATGCCATACTTCAGCACCTTCTATAGTATTTGTTGCATCATTAGGAATTCTTGGTCCACCAATAGTAACTGCTTTTCTATTATCACCTGTGTTTAACCATTCCTCATCTTTAACTAATTCATTAAGTCTTTCAATAGTACCTATTTTTTGACCTTTATATTCTTGGTTTAATAAATTTGTATACCCACCTTGTAAACTAATTGCTACTTTCATCATTTTTGTAGCAGCTCTTTCACCAGTTTTTTTATTAATTACTTGGCCTCTTAAGTAGAATGGTAAAGTATTGGTCCCTAAAAGTTTTTTCTTTTCTTCTGGGTCTGTTATATTCTGAAATCCTGCATCCCATAAACCATTTGTAAATGAAGTAGGGGCTTGTACTAGTGGTTCACCATTAGTAGTTTGTTTTATCAATCTTTTTTGAATTATACTCATTAACAATTTTTCTATATCCTGAGACTCAGGGTGAATAGAAAAGTCCATTGTTAATTGACCATCATCGGTTGTGTTTAATAATTTAATTAAGTGATTTGGTATCTCTCTTTCTTCTAATTGTTCTCTTATAAATTCAACAAAGTTTTTAAGATTACCTTCATATCTTTTAGTTGTTTCATTATAAACATAACCTATTTCATTTAATAAATCAGCTTTTAAAAGATTTGTATATTCCTTAGTAGTATTTAAATAACTATTAACTAATGCTTCATTTTGTTTATTTTTTATTTCACCATTCTCAAATAAGTTATCTAAAATGATAGCTCTTGTTTGAGTAGCTATTGGTAATTTACCTTTAAACTCATCATTAATAACAGTAACCTCTTTTAAATAAGCTAGATAAATAGGATTTAATGTAAATGGTACATCATCAGAAATACTTTTTTGTTGTTCTGTAGCAAATATATTATCTAACTTACCATTAGAAGTTAAGTTAGCAGCTTTAGACCCTGACCCAAATGTAACATATTGTACATTTTCTCTGAGCATTTTCTTATGAAGTTTGTCTAATTGAGAACCTTCTTTAGCATTAACACCAGGGATCAAAGGCATTACAGAAAACTTATGCATTGCTGTAGTAGCAATTAAGTCATTTTTTAATGAACCAAAATAATGTAATTTATAAATAGGAAAGTATTGTGCAGCTTCAGCTTGAGTAACTTTTTCTCCATTTATAATTTTTTGATATAAATTTTCTTGAGCTATAGACCAACCTCTACCAACTTTATGCAATGCTCTATATGCATCTATTGTCATATAAGCCATACCATCACCTTCAGTCATTTTTTCAAAGGCTTTAGCATTTAATTTTGTAAAGTATTCTGCAGTTTCTTTATCATATGTTTTAGAAAACTCCTCTAACCAAGCAGCTTTCATATCATCTAGATATATACTTTTTCTTTCTATATCTTCAATAACAGCTGTATTTAAAGTATCTGAAAAAATATAATTATCATAGTTTACTTTACCTTCAGCTTTTGCTGTTTCAACAGCAGCATATGTTCTTGGTTTTTTTATATTTTGACCATCTTGATCTTTAATTTGATATGGTGCATTAAATGTATCATTAACAAAATCTATAGTACCTTGATCATATAAGAAACCTGTACCATCTGAAGTGGCTCCTGGAATTCTTTTAGACCAATCTTCTTTTGCATGATTCCATTGAGCAAAATCACCAAACATTATAATAGATGTTTCAAACTTATGTATCCAGTCATTATAAGCATATGCTTTTAAGATTTTATCTACTATATTTTTATCATTTCTTATTGCTTTAAGTTCTTCTGATGTAGGTTTTTCTGATAGCTTAACACCTGCTTTTCTTAAAAGAGATTCAGATAAATAAGGTACATCTTGATAGTAATATTGTGAATAATCTGTAACTAGTTCATTAAAATAACTTTTAATGTCATTAACCACCTTACGTAATAATTCTCTATTACTTTTTAATTCAGATTTTAAATTAACATTTATATTATTTTCAATAAGAGCATAAAGTTCTTTTTTGGTTTCAGGAGTCAATACAGTATCAAATGCACTAAAAACTTCTCCAGCATAAATATCTTTACCATTAACTACATCAACTACTCTATTATAACCGGTAATTTTTAAAAGTTCATTTCTTTGTGATCCTTTAAACTTTTTAATTCTATCAAATTCTCCTTCTAGATAACCTAGAAAATGTTCACCTATAGCATAATTTTCTCCAGTGTTGCTTTGTAAAAACATGTTAATATCTACATACAAGTTTTTATCATCTCCTTTTTCAAGTTGAATTTGTCCAGGTTCTATTCCACCTATAACTCTAAATCCTTGAGAAAATTTCTTTTCAGATATACGTGGTAATTCTGCCCAACCTGCAAGAAGCATACTATGAAGCTCTTGTAAAAACTTAGACTTATCATCTAGTTCAGTAGTAGTATTACCTAAATCATCATTTATATTTGTACCATCTACAGCAATTGCTTCAATAGACATACCTCTTTTTTTAGCACCCTCTTCATCAAATCTATCAAATAAACTATTTAATATTTTAAGATGTTTAGTATAAGTATTTACATTAGGATTAAGATAACTCATGTATGAGTATCTTGTATCCGTCCATAGATCTGATTGTTTGTCTACACTATTAAGAGCATCTAATCTAGCTGAATAACTACTATAATTTATATCTTCATACCCAGTATTACCATTAGCTCTAATAACACCTGCTGTAGCTGAATCATAACCATATTTGCTTTGTAATTCAGCAAGTCTTCTTAACTGAGTATTTTCATTAAAGTCTTCTTTGATTGTAGTAAATACTTCTTTTGGTATAGTTATTTTTAAAGTTTCAAGTGGACTTAATTTAAATTTTTCTAAGTACTCTTCTTTAAGTGGACTTAATACTTCACCAGCTTCTTTATCTAATTGTATATCATTAAATTCTTTTACTGCATCAAATATATATGCTAAACCATAATAGTCAGATTTCTCATCTAGTTCTGAAACTATATTCTTATTAGTATCTAAACCAATTCCAATGGCTTGTGCAAATTCTAAAGCTCTAGATTTTTTTAAATTTCCACTAGTATCTTTAAACTCTGATACAATAGCATTTAAATTCAGTGAAGAAACATTATTTGCACTTTTGTTTATAAATTTAGTTTTAGGAGAACTTTTAAATTCAGAAATCCATCTACCTTGTATAGAGCTAATTGATAATGAAGCCTGTACAGATTGTAAATCAAACTGACCTTGATCATTAATTGTAGCAAATAACTGCATATACTTAACCTTAGCTTTACCAAAGTCTTGTACAAATTGTCTACTTATATCAAATTCATAAGTATTTGTTGTGTTTGGTTCAGGATACTTACTTTCAATTAATTGTTTAATTTCTGGAAACTTTTCAGATTCTCTAAGAAGAGCATCATAAGCTTTTTGTCTATCTCTTATACCACCAATAGTTTTTGCAACAATATTAAATACTTTAGAAAAATCAGCTCTTTGTTTAAAACCAAATCTATCAACAGAAGTATTACCTTGAGAATCTACTTTAAATAAACTTTTTAAAATATAGGCTGTTTCTTTACTCATTAACTGTTGTAAAGAAACCTTACCTTTTAAGTTATCATTATTTAATTCTTCTTGTCTTGTTCCACTATCACCAAGTTGTGTTGAGTCAATTATATTACCATCTGCATCTAAACTTTCTGTATAATCTGTCTCATACTTTTTCTTTGCTACATCATAATCAGTATTTTCAAGATAGTATTTAAGAACACCAGACTTATTATCTCCCCAGTTATTAAGAGCTAATTGTAATATTCTAATATTATCTAATGTTAAAGATTGTTCTTCAGATAAATTTAAATTAGGTTGTAAAGCTTTTTGATTAAGTTCAAAACCTGTATATGCTTTTGCCTTACCCTTTACATAATTATTATATTGTAATTCAGCATCTTCTACATTAGATACTATAATAATATCTACAGGCTTGTCATTTGCATTTTTAATCTCATTATGTTTATAAAAATCAGAAACAATTTTTATAGTACCAGCATAAGATTCACCTTTTACTCTTTCACCTTTTTTTAATGATGGAGTAAGTTTAGAAAAATCTAAAACTTGAGAAGTTAAAAATACATATTTATGATCTCCTTTTTTATTTGTTAATTTAGCAGATGCATACTTTTCTATTTGACTAAGATTATTTAAACTATTAAAATCAAAGTCTGGTTTTAACTTGTCTAATTTTTCTTTTTCTGTTTTAAGTTTATTCTCTAAAACTTCTCTTACCTCATTTAATAATATTTCTCTTCTCTGTGTTTCAACAAGAGTAGCAATGGTAATAGCTTTAGCTCCAGGAACATTCTTATATTTTTTATATCTTTCATCTATAATCTCAGCAATTATAGAATCTATTGCAGATACTAATTGTGTACTATCTTGTTTACTAAGTACATCTTCTCTAGGATTTTCTACATTTCTTACACCTCTATCTAAAGCAAATAACTCAGCGTTAGATATAAGTGGTGTATAACTATTTAAATTACCAACTCTTAAATTGTTAAACAATTCTTTTGCCATTGGTGAATTTAATACATCTATAGTAACATCTTTTTTATTAAATTTCTTAAGAATTTTACCAAAAAAAGCTTTTAAGAAATTTAATATTTGTCTAAATAAAGTATTTTTAACCGGAGTCTTAGTCTCTGGCTTTTCATTCTTCATATAGTTTCTAAAATCCTCTGCTAATTTTTCTTCTAATTCTTTTATATCTGCAGTAGAGTAGCTATATGTCTCCCCGTTTTCTAATGTAAATGTTCCTTTTAAAGATCTCATCTCATTATATAGATCAGTCTTTTGTTGAGGAGTTAAGAATAATTGTGAAAAGGCATGCCAAGCTTCATGATAGATGGTTAAGTTTTGAAATATACTACCCTTCTGAACATTATAATTTATCTTACCAAGTCTATTAGGATTAGCAAGAGTTGCAGCACTTACTATAAAACTAGCATATACATCTGAATTTACAATATTAATTATAGGATTCAAGTCTATTGCATCTCTCATAGCTTTCATACCATCACTATTCCACCAATCAATAGACTGTTGTATTTTCTTTGTACTTATTTTTTCATCTAAGTTTTTACCTTTTCTAAATAGACCATCTATTAAATCATCAGGTTTATTACTGTTGTTAGTATTGTTATGTGGCTGTTGAGCTTCAGGTTTTATAATAGTTTGTATTACATCAGCACCTGTTCTAATTTCATTAAGTTCAACTTTACTATCTATAATACTATTAATATAATTAATTTGTTTTTGTGAGAAATTATTTGAAATTTGTAAACTATCAAATACTTCTCTAGCAAATTCTTTAGTATATTTTGGATTACTCTTTATTTCATTAATTAAAAGTTTATTTAAATGAAATGACAGATTACCTAATACACCTTGATTTTGCATTTGTGCAATATACTCAGGAGAGTTTACTATATCAATTAATCTATTTGCTTCTATATCAGCTTCAGTAGTTGTATTTATAGGTATAAATTCATCATCAATAGACTCTTTTTTTGGTTCAGCAATTGGTTTATATAAAACAAGTTCCCGTCCTACTGATGTCATATCATCATCAATATAACCTATAAGTGATTCATAACCATTATCTAACATTGCTTTAGCTAAAGCATCATTCATATCTTGTGTAGAATCAAAACTTTTTCCTTCTAATGCACTTCTTTTTATTTCTATAAATTTATTTATACCTTCTGTTGTTGTTGTATCTAAAGTTTTTGTAACATCATAAGATACTTCAACCTCTTCTACTGGATCATTAGCACCTATTTCTTGAAAAGGTTTATCTAATGCATAATAAATTCCTGAACCTCTTTGAGCATAATTTACTTTAGATGAAAAAGTACCTGATGTTCTATAAGCTTTTACTTTAATTATATTTGAAGTTGCAGGACCTGTAGAAGAATCAAACTGCAATGAATAATTAAAAAATCCCGGATTGTTTTCAATAAGGGTTATTGTAGGATTTTGAGCAAGTATTAGATCAGTATAACTTTTTCTTACAAATTCTTTAGTATTTATATCATAAGCTCTATATGATTTATTTTTTAATGCATCACCTGTTGCTGGAGAATCTGAATAACTAATAAAAGTTGGATAGCCTCCATAACCTTGAGTTAAAGCAACAAATAATTCTTTAGAAATTTTATTTGTATCCTCATTAACTAAATTAGTATTAGATAAATTATACTCAGCAACTTGATTGATTAAACCTGCTTTTTCATATAATTTTAAAAATAAAGTATTTTGAGCAAAGTTATATGATATATCAAAATTTCTAACAGACTTTGTCATTCCTATAGGAATAAACTGTTTTATAAAATCATATTTTTGTTGAACTGTAAGTTTGGGATTTATAACAATTTGTGAAATTTGTTGTGCTATATCCTCATTTATTCTCATTCTATCAATAGGAAAAGCTTCACCATTTATTCTTATAGTAGCTCCTCCTTTTTTAACAATACCATTTTCTTTACTTTCTGTTATTATGCTATCTAAAATATTTTTAGATTGATTTGGAAAGTTTAATAAAGTATTAAGGGATATTTCTGAACCAGAAGCAATACTAGCAATACCATTAGTTATTCCTGTAATAGGTAATAAATATGCGGCATCACTTGGTTTTCTTCTTAATGCAGCATCTTGTATTTCTTTAAGTGTTTTTAAATCTTCTTCTTGTTCTTTTTCTATTGACTCTAAATATGCTTTCTTATCTCCAAACTCTTCTTTATAAGTAAGTTTAGCAATCTCTTTTGGTGTAAGAATAGTACTGTCATTATTATAAATATTTGTAGCAACAAGTTTATTTTCAACTACTCTAACGGGTCTCAAAAATTGATAAACTATTTTACCTTCATTTTTATTAGAAATATTACCAGCCTCATCAAAATAAAGCATGTTTCCTGCTTCATCAGAAAGTATTAATACAACTCTCTCATTAATTTTTAAAACTCCTGTTGGAGTATTTTCACCAATAGATCTAGCTTTTATAATTTCATTTTGAGTTTCTTCATCAAATAATTGTTGTCTATCTCCAGTAGCAAAATCATTTAAGTTAAAAGCTCTATAAAATAATTTCTTATTTTGATAAACTACTCCATCTGTAATACTTTGGTTATTCATACTATTTTGTATGGAAGCCATTGTATTTACAATAGTTAATTTATTAGGATCTATTCTTTCTATAATTAATTTTTTTCCTTTAGTTGAAGGTTTTACTTTAATATAGTTTTGACTAGTTCCTGTTAAAGGACTAAACGTTCTAAATCTTTTTGAAGGCTTTATTGGTTCATTTAATTCAGTTTCTTTTAACTCAATTTCATTTTCCTTTATATCATTAGTATTTATACTTGCATTAATAGCATCAGAATCTACAGGTTTATTAAATTCTTTAAGTACTTCATTTATGCCATTTTCAGATCTGAATGATCTATTTAATTTATTTAATGTATTTAAATCAATATTAATATTACCTTCACTAAAGTGTGAAGTATATGCAACTAAAATTAATTTAGGTAATGATGCAATATATTTAGCAGCTGCTTCAGGTGAACCGTTTGTTTTAAGTTCATTAAAAAAACTTTGCATGAATGCATTTGGATCAAACGTACCTTCTTTCTCTGCCTTTTTTAAATTTGCAACAACATATGAATAAAGTGATTTTATTATCTCTGGATCATTTATAGCACATTTTATCATTACTGACACATTTTAAATTTATTAATTAAATCACTCTTTATATCATCTATATCAGCACTTATACCTATTTGATAAGCTTCTTCCTTAGATTCATCAGAAGATACAAAAGCATCCTGAGCATCAAAAGTTTCATCAAGAATTTCTTTTTCAGCAGGAGATGTTGTATAAGTTGTATCTTCTTCAGATATATTATTTAATTGAGATTCTTTAACAAAATTGTTTACTAAATTACTTGGAGATACTATCATTTCTTTTGCATTTTTTCTAGGTGTATTTTGTTTAGTAGCCAATTTTAACACAATGTCTCCATTTTCTAATAATTTTGTTACAACCATTTTCGGGTTATTATCTCTATTAAGATAATAAATATCATTTACTTTTACAACACTTTCACCATCTATTGTTGATTCTATTGGATCTGAAAAAATATCCACTATATCTACATAGCCTGAATTAACTCTAAAGTTAGCATTAAAATCTTTAACATCTTTTAGTTGAGATTCTATTTTATCTATAACATTTTGTTTTAATGCTTTATTAGCTAATTGTTTTTCAAGACCATCTTGTAATTTATCTAAACTAGCCACAGCATCTTGTATTTGTTCTTGTGTAGTAGCTTGAGTAGCATTATTAAATGTATCTAAGATAGCTTTATCTTGAGCATTAGTATTATTTAAACTTATAAGACTAAACACATCTCTCTGATAATCAGAATATGCTCTAGCTACAATATCATTATTTGAATTAACTTTTAGATACTGTATTCTTTTAACAGCTTCATGTATTATTTTTGATGCATCTTCTCTAGAAGGATTTCCATTTTGTACAAAATCAATTTCTTCTGGGGTTAATACTCCTGTAGATAAACTATCAATTGCTAATAATTGTCCCGGAGTTGGTGCATAAGAAACTTTTCCTACAAATCTATCTTTATGTACTTTAAATACATTAGAAAAAGCTGAATCTTTTTCTAACTGTTCTTGTATAAATTCAGAGTCTTCTGATAAATCTACATCATTAAAATTCTGATTAATCTTAAACTTGCTAAGTCTTTCTTGAATTGTCTCCATTTGAGCATCAAGTTTCTTAGTTGCTTTATCATATTTTGTAATAAGACTATCTATTTTATCTTTAGGAGTTACTGTTTTAGATACACCAGATAAATCTATCATTTGTTCAACATATTCTCCAGTTTCATCTTTATATCTTGTAATTGGGAAAAGAGTATTCATTTCATCTCTTACACTTGCAATATAAAGAGGAATTAACATATCTGAAACTTGTGCTGAATCATCTACTTCAAATTCTTTATGTCCAAATTGATTTTTTAGAATTTTACCATCAGGAGTTCTTTTATAAATTAAAGGTTGATATATACCTTTAGCTTTAGGTTTTCCAGCAGTTTCAATTTTTCCTGTTTCTGAATTAGAACTTCTTTCAATAGGTAATAAAGATATACTAGCATCAACACCTATCATTCTTTTTAATAGAGTTGCATATGTAGCTTGTTGTAGTGTATAGTTTTCTCTTTTAGAATAACTTGATTTTCCTGTTTCTTTTGTTTGAATATAATTAAAGTTAAACCACTTTCTTTCATCACCAGTTTTAATATCTATTATATGTACTTTACCTTTTCTATCTACAGCAATTAAGTCAATCTCCCCGGCAATTCTATCTGTACTACCATCAAGTTTTTCTATATTAGAATCATATACTACCAAACCTTTAGCTACTATGTAAAGTTCACCATTATCTATTCTCTTTTTAATTTGAGTAAGATGTCCATCTGGTCCAAATAAATTTAAGTAAGCTTGTTTACTAATTTTATTAGGATCGTATTCTGGCATTTTACCTTCACCCAAGAAATCTTTTGCAGCTTGATCTATATAATTACCAGCTTCTCTACCATCTTCATATGTTTTTTCTGATACAAATTTGTAGATCTGATTATATAAATCTTCATTACTTATATTTGTAGTTTCTGCTGTACTAACTTGAGTCGTATCTTCTAAAGCAGCTAGTTCTGCAATAACATTAGGTGAATTAGAATAAGAATCTATTGATAAATTTGGAAATAAACTTTTTAATTTACTAACTAATTCTGGTAATGTATCTACAACAGCTTGATTAACTAATATTCCACCAATGTCATCTATACTTTTAATAGTATTTACTCCTTTTTTTCCAAGAATTATAAAAGCTCCATCCTTATAGGCAGCTCCACCACTTGTTCCTAATGCTGCTCCAGCACTAATAAATTCTTTTGAAAGTACTAATGGTGCCGTATACAACATACCACCACCTCTTTTAGGATCTAAACCATTTGTAAGTATATTAAGTAAATCTTTAAATTGTTCACCTACTGAACCTTTAGCCATTCCGTGTGCTTGTATTTCATCTGCACCTAGTTCAAGTAATCTATTTTCTTGTTCCATTAATGCTAAAGATCCTTCTCCAGATAAATCTGGATTATATTTGGAATCTTTTGTTGATTTAGTATTTTCTGAAAAATATTTTTCTATATCAGCTATTTTATCAGAAACAGGAGTTGTAGGTTGACCAGTAATATTAGTAGGTTGTAATATATTAGTTAACTCATCTGCTAATTCTTCATATAAAGTTTCCCTAAATCCAGCAAGCTCAGCTGTCTTAGCTAGATATATAAAACTTAATATTGAAGACTCAGTTTCTGATAAAGGTTGTATAGTACCATCAGGTAATTTTTCTGATACAGTGATTTTATAATTTCCTGGTTCACCTACAAGATCTTTAACATAAGTTTTACCTTTAAATGTAAAATCTTCTGCTCCAGTATTTTCTTTTAATAATTTACCTCCAAAAGCTATTTCAAATATATCTTCTAAAATATCTTTATTAACATATTGATAATCACTAGTTTCTACATCTTTTATAGCATTGGTAACTCTTCTATGAAATAAATCATTTATTAAGTAAGCTTTTTCACCAGCTTTTAATCCTGTAACAGGGTCATCTTCTGTAAGTGTTTCTCCAGCTTTTACATTTTCTTGAAGTTTTATTAACTCTTCAATCTTTTTAATAGAAGCTTTTTGTTCTGGAGTATATGAATCATATAATTCTTCTTTAGTTTTCTTTGCTGTTTCTTCATCTTCAAAAATCATATCAAGATCTAACTCTTGACCAAACAACTCATCTTCTTCTTGAGATACTGGTTTTTGTGGTCTAAGATTATTAAACTTAGTTAAGTATTCTTCAAAAATTTGATCATATTCAGGAGTACCTTCTCTATATACTTCATTTGCGGGCTCATTAAAAAATTCTTTTGGTTTAGTACCATTTTTAATAAACTCAGCAAAATCATCTACACTCATGAAGATACCTTTATCTGCTAAAGCATTTAATAAAGAATTTGCTTCTACAATACTTATTTGTTCTTCGGCAATACCTCTAAAAATATTTTCTCTATTATCATAGAGAGATTTTAACCATTGGGTATTTCTTTCTACAAGTTTTAAAAATTCTTCTGGATTATGTAGTAGATTATTATACCTAACTAACTTTTTAGATTCTGAATCTAATTTTTGATAATCTAGTAAATCATTAAATAATTCATCTAGTGTTTCATCAAATACATTATCATTACTAATGTCAGCAATAGACTTTAAATATTTATCTACAGTTCTTTTATATGCTTGAATTCTTTCAGCTTTATTTACATCATCAAAAGCTCCCAAGTTTTTATCTATAGCTTCTATTACTTGTTCATCAGTTAATTCATCTACTTTAATATTTCTTTTCTCAAGTTCTTTTTTCATTGATTTTTTAATCAACTCAAGATTCTCATATCTATTAAAGAAGGTATTGAATTTTTCTGTTTCATTAAATAACTCTGTATAACTTTCTAATTTTCTCTTTTTATTTTCTAATTCTTTTTTTAGTTCTGGGTTTAATGTACCTGTCTTTTGTAAATCTTCTAATGACTTAATTTCATTTCTAAGATTACTTATTTCTTTACCTAAGACCAAATTATCTAATAAACTATTTACTTCAGTATCTGATATAGATTCAAAAGGTTTATTAGATGCAAGCTTATTTTTAATACCTGCTTTTCTTTTTTGAGCTGATTCAAAAGACTCATTAAAAAATACAGCATTTCTTAATGCTATATTCCATCCTGCATAAAGTTCTAATTTAGCATTAAATTCAGGATCTTTCTCATTTAATGTATCAGGAGAAATTGGATTAGGATACCTTTCTCTATAATAGTTATATCTTTTTTCTACAGTATCAATTCTATTTATAATATCATCTAATCTGTTTAAATATTTCTGACCCTCACCTTTCTCTATACCAGGAACTTCTTTTTCTATTTCTTCTGGAGTCATTTTTTTCATATCACTCATTCTTTCTCTGAATAGATATAAACTACCTGTCTCCATAGCAGTTGTTACTTGACTTATAAAAGCTTCATCTGTAGCATCATAAGCTTGTTTTTTACTACCATATTTTTTAACATCTGCTGCCATATCCTGAACAGCAGTATTAAATATTCTAGAATCATAAAACTCTTTTGGACCAAGACTATTTAAATTTTTGACAATACCATCAAGCATTGCTTCTTTTCTACTTTTATATTCTTGATATTCAGTATTATTAAATAATCTATTATATCCTATAGATAACATAGGAACTGCATGATTTAAAGGAGCAGCCAAAGTACCCATTAAAAAACCAGATGCAAAAGTTTCAGCACCTTGTTCTGTAAACTGATTACCAAATTCATCTTTATAATAGTCAAACTTAGTTTTATTTGCATAACCAGTTACACCTCTAGAATATAAATTCATTTTTAAAACAGAACTTTTAAAAGCATCTGTATAATATTTTTCATTTGCTCCTGCTATTATTTCTTGAGCATTTTCTTGAAGACCTTCTGTAAAATTAGATTTAAAATAACCTACTGTTTTACCAACACTTTTATAAATAGGATCTTTTGCCCAACCTTTTGCCCATGACATAAAGTCATTTGATTGTTTAGCAAACTGTTTTTTAGTATTATCATATACAATTTTACCAACTGTACCAAACTTACCATTACCAGCCTTCATTACATCATCTATATTGGCTCTCACAAAGTTTCTTATACCACCTCTAGGTCCTGTAATGTTATTAAAAGTAATTTTATTTGAGGCATATATTAAACCTGTATTCCAATATAAAGTATCTAATGAAGCCTGCTTAGCTATAGACATTAGTTTTTCTTGTACATCATTGGTTGGAGCTGTACCAAATTTTTCATAATGAGCATTATACCCATCTTTATAAACTTTATTTTCAACCATACCTGCTTCAAGTCTAGCTTCAGATAAGGCCATGTTTAAATTTCTTACATCTCTATAAAATCCTCCAGCAGTTTTAAATGTTTTAGCAAAACCTGTTAAGTTATCAGTAGCTCTAATACCTGTTATTGCATCTACAGTATTTTCTAAAGGATTTAAAAATCTTCCTATTTTACTAGTACCTGCAGCATTAGCTGCATTCCAAAATTTTCTTGCTGATTGAGAATTATTTAAAGCTTTAAGTGTATTACCTACTGCTTTACTAGCATCATATGCTGCATCAAAACCTTTTATACCTTTAAATATAGAAGGTATTTTTCTTGCATTGTTTGCAGTAGTTACTGCTGCAGATGTACCAGCTGTAAGTGGAGCTAATGCTAAACCTGCTACTTCTTCTACTATAGCTTCAGTAATAATACCAGCAGTATAACCAAAGTTCATTACTGTATTATTTACAAAACCAAATGCTCCTCCTTTACTAGATGAACCTATAGCAGCTAATCTTTCATATTCTTCTGCTCCTTCTAGATCTGTTCCAGTAAAATCTCCTTGGATCATTTTCCACATACTCTTAGGTCCATCAGTAAAACCTTTCCATAGCATTGGTAAAAATGAATGTGACATCATTCTACTCCAATCATCAGCTTTAGTAGTTCTTGCATTAAAGATTGCTTCATTATCTCTTAAGGGATGAAAACCTATTTTATCAAATGTTTCTTGTCCATAAGCTGCATATCTATCATAGAATGCACCACCACTTGGACCAGCATTATAACTATAAATTCTAGCATAGTCTTCATTAGATTGCTTACTTTGTATTAATGACTTTAAATAATCTTGTTGAGCATTCATTAAACCTTTAACATCAACTTTTCCAGGTTTGGGTGCAGATTTAATAATACCCGGATTATTTACAATATTTTGTTTAATATTAAAATTAGGTCTTGTTAGATCTTTAACACCAGGCATACTAAATGGATTAGGAGCCTGTGGAAAATTAATTTTAGGTGTATCTATTTTATCACCTTCAAAAGGTAAATAGCTATTAGCATCTGATCCAGGTCTATTAATACCACCAAACTCCGGACCTAAATCATCTAGAGGATTAAAAAGATTTTCTTCAGCCATTACTATCTATTGTTATAATTATAATTATTTATTGCTCTTATTTGATCAAAATAACCACCTTCACCTACTATGTCATTAAATATAAAATTTGTAAGATCATTACCATAAGAAGTTTCATAATCTACTAGTCTGTTTTCTATTTCAGTATTTGTATTAGGATCATATACACCATTTGTTATTTCTATAGAATACGGAGATATACCAAAATCATTTTTTGAAACAGTTAATTTATTTTTTGAATTTAAAGGATCTGTATAAACATACGGTTTACCTGTATAATCAATTATTGCAGAAATAGGATCTTTTGTAGATTCTTTATATAATGTAGTTCCTGATATTTGTTCTTTAGGTAACATGAACTGTACTCCATTTTGTTGAAGTTCTGCTTTCTTTTCATCACTGATATTAAGAGATTTAATATATGCATCTGGAAGTTTTAATATTACTCCAGAATACTTTATATCCCCTGCTGATATAGGTTTATATGCAATACCAAATTCAGTAAGAGTATTATCTTTTGTATATTTTCCTTTAGCATCTTGAAGATCTGTTAATATTTGTCGTGCTAATGGAACATCTTTCCCTTCAGAAACATGACCATGATCCCAAGCAGATTTACTAGAACCAAAAGTAGATACTCTAATGTTTTTTGTATCACCTAAGTCTAAATTATTTAATACACTTAACATCTCATATCCTTTAGCAGCAACAGGTCCCATACTCTTTGTATTAACTTGGTAATACTTCATTTTATTAGTAAATGTTCCTGTACCTGCATCTGTAATTGCATCAATTCCTGGAGGAGCATTTTTGATAACATCAGATTTTGTAAATGCTTTATTAGCTTTTTCAACAAGTTTATTATAGTTTAAATCATCACTATAAGATGAAGAATTTACTGGATACTTACCAGGAGCATATGCTATATTTACAGTTCTTGCAGGTCTATTTCTTGCACCTTCATAGTAAGCAGGTGCCCTATAATCAGTTTCTCTAGGAGCAATTACTTTTGTTGTAGTAACATATTTATTTTTTATTGCATCTGGTACACTCTTATAAAAATCAGCTTCAGATTTAATATTACCAAATTCATCAAATAGATAGTCTGGAATTGAATTACTTGGTGAATAATTAGTAGGATCTAATTGACTTTTTACAAAATCACTTACTGTAGTAGGACCTTTTAAAGTAGGATTAAGTCTAATCATTTCAGCTTTTACACCATTAGCAGCATCTTTTCTCCATTCATCTGCTTTTTTATCATATTCATTAAAACCACTAAGTGCAGCACTATTTTTTCTAACAGCTGCATATAATGGTGTAGGTTTACCATTAACTTGAATTTCTGATAAATTAGGATTTTGACTAATAAACTCATTTAATCTATTAGACATATTATCTACCTTAAGTTCCGTAGCACCTGTACGTGTACTCATTCCTTTAAGTAGATCCCTAGATTCTCTAGAAATTTCTGAATAAACTTTATCATCAAAAGTACCTAAAAGTGCAGCAGCTTCTTTAAAAGGAATAGTACCATTTTTTACTGCTTCATATAAAGATATACCACTTTTTACATTATATTTTGTTCTTAAATCTTTTGTAAGTATGTGAGATTGTGAAGCATCTACATTAGGAAGATAAGCAGACATTTGAGCAAAATAGTCTTTTCCTTTTTCATATCTATCAACAGCTAATAATTGTTCTTGTAATATATTTGCTGCTTGTTCTTTGGTCATTTTGTTATTACCAACTAATGTAGCCATAAGGGGAAGAGCACTTTGAAAATAATTTTTTACAGGGATAAACTGATCTTTTCTAACTTGATTAGCAAAGTCCAACATATTAATTTCATTTGTAACATTGCCATCTGTATCTGTTATAGTAACTCCTGTAGTTTCATTTTCTTTTTCTTTAGCTACTCTACCTATAATGTTACCATTAGCATCAGTAATAGCTTCCCATGTATGTGTACCTCTTTCTTCAACTAACCATTTATCTAATGCTTCTTTTTTAGCAAGATTAGATTTATATTGAGCAACTCTTTTTGCAGAAGCTTCTTTTGCACCAATTTCTCTAAGATTATACATGTGCTTTTCCTCCATCACTTTATATGGATTAGATTCTAAATCTGTCTTAGCATCTTTATAAGCAAATATTTGGGCAGCTTCATTTAAATCTTTAGACATTAACATACTTGCTACACCAGCATCTACTTTATATCTTAAAGTATTTAAATCACCATAAGGATTTCTAAATCCTCCTTCAGTAGAAGGGGTACTTGACATCCCGTTGTTTAAAGTTTTACCTTGTTGTTCAACTGATGCTAGTACTTTTGCATTGATATCCCGGTTCATTTCTAATTGAGCTAATTGTAATTCTGTTCCAGGATTAGCTGTTTTATTAGCAATTTGTTTTTTTAAGTCTTCTATTTTACTGTTGTATACTGTATTTTGAGCTTGTAAACCTTTGTATCTTAATTCATTTTGTCTTTTGAGTATTGTAAATTTATCTTCAAGATACTTCATTTCAGCAGCATTCTCATCATTATTAAATAAAGCAGCATTAGACTTAGCATAATCTTTTCTATCAACATAAGCTTGTGTATTATATACAGCTTGTATTGCTGGATCATTACCTAATCTTGCTTCAAATAATTTACTCAATGGTTCAATTAACTGCTCACCATTTTTATTTTTAATTATCCATCTACCATCAGGACTAAAGTTAACTGATTCAATTGATAATCCAGCTTCTTTAGCTACATCTTGAGCTACTTCCATAGCATTAACATATGGGGTATAAGTAGCATTACCAAAGTTCATAGCAGATGCATCATCAGCTTTTTTAAATTCATCTCTTTTATAATCTAGTTCTCTTAAACCTACATCCCAATATCTATCTTGTAATTTTTCATCATAAGCATTTTTAAAAGATTCTCCTTTAGATCTTTCCATCATATAATTTTTAGTCCAGGCCATATCTTTTACTAAGCCTTTATCTTCATATAATGGTTTAAATATTTGAGTAGCTTGATTTACATTTTGCTCTAATGACAAATCCATTTGAGAAATTCTTTTTAAATCAAATTCAGCTTGTTTTAAATAACTATCTCTTTTATTAATATTACCCTCTCTAGTTAAATCTGCATGGTATAATTTACCATACATATTATTTAGTGCCTTCCAATTAGTATCATACTGAGTTTGTTTTGTTTGCAAGATATTTGCATAAAAATTTAAATCAGGTTGAAAGGGTTGAAACTGAGGTATATAATCTGTGACGCCTTGTAAATACGTTGCCATAATTGATTCTTATTATCTATTGTAAAACTATCAAAATTTTATAAGTTTAATAAACTTTAAAAGTTTAGTAAAACATAAAAGGAAAAACTGTATCAGCCATTACATATGCTCCTCCATTTGCAAACTGCCCACCATATCTACCATATTGTTGTTCAAATAATAATTCTTGCATCTTTGGACTTAAACCAGAACCTTGTAAGTCATATGCAAATTCTAAAGCATCTTTTTGTTTAGTACCTGGATCAACAGTTTTGTTAGTTGGTATATAATCTACATAACCTCCAGATTCAGGATCAATTTGATAATTTTCTGATAGTTGATTTATTGCATCTGCTTGAGCAGCATTAGTTATTCCTGTATTAGTTGCTAAAACAAGATCACCTCTTAGAGCTCTTTCAGAATTATCAAATTGTTGATTTGCAATTGTATTTTCATTACCCAACTGTTTCATCATTTGATTGTTTGCCATATTATATTGATTTCTCAATGCACCAAGTCCTTGTTGATATTGATTAGCTATACCAACATTAGCATTGTCATATTGACTAGATACATCAGAAACACCTTTTGCTAACTTACCTTGTAATGCTGCTAAGGTAGCTCTACTTGCAGGACTTGCACCTGTAGAAAGAACTGCTGCAGCAAGTTGTCCTGCTTGTTCACTTTGAGCAGCAATATTTCTTGTAGGATCTAAATAGTTTACTCCATACTCTATAGGTTGCATTCTTTGAGTTTGTGGTAAATATTTTTTTAATCCCATTAAATTTCGAAAAGCATTTAAACTATTTAAAGTATCTTGTATATAATATCCTGATCTTTTTCTTGGTGGAGCAAAACCTGTATCATAACCACCTTCTACATCCATCTCATACTCATCACACTCACATTTACCATCTACCATAGGAGTCTCAACTTCATTACCATTTTCATCAGGACAATAACATTTTTGATTACCTGTATTTGGATCTACTATAACATTTGGTTCTTCCTTCTTTTTTAAAGGATCTAACTGTCTAACCCCAAAATAATTATCTACATATGCTTCTTGTAATTTACTTAGTAATTCAGGATCTTTAAGCATTTCTTCTGTGAACTGACCTGTTTTATTTTGACTAAGTTCTTTAAGTTTAGAAGATTTCATTCCTTTAGCAGTTAACCCAAACTCTTTCCACATATTTCTAATAGCATCTGGATTATTCTTTAAAGACCATTCATAGATAGCTTTTTGAGCTTGACCTTCTGACATATCTTTAATACCAGGTATATATGATTCCCATTGACCTAAATACTCATCAAGTTTTTGACCTCTATCACTAAATTTATTTTGTTTACCAGTTGGTGTTACATTTCCTTTTTTAGTTTTAGCTTTTTCATATGGTGTTATAGCTCCTGTTGCTGCAGTAGGTAGATATCCACCATAAGCCATTTCTGTAGGATAGTATGGGAAATCATATCCTCCCATTTCCATACCATACATAGCATAGGGTATACCACCATAAGACATCATTTGTTCTTGACCCATTTGCATCATTTGTTCTTGTTGCATAGGTTGAGCAATAGGTTCTCCACTTGGCATTTCTGAAGGCATTTCATTTTGTTGATCTACTTCTTCATAATCTGCATATTCTTCATTAGATTGCTGTTGTGGTTGAGCTTTTTGTGGTATTAGTTCTTCTTCAGAAATTCCATTAGCTTCCATATAAGGTTTAGAAATTAAAGGTATATCTTGAGGAAAACCTTTCATAGATTCCTGTATTAATGCTAATTCACCTAACTTCATAGTATAATTTTTAAGCATCATTTCAGCAGTCTTTCTCTCTAACTTATCTGAATTAGGATCTTGTAAAATTTTTCTATAAGGATTTAAATCATATTTTTTTGATATTGCAGCAGGAGTGTAACCACCATCTTTAGGAGATAAACCAAACTTCTTAAGTATAGAAGGGTCTTTAATCTTCATAGCTTTAGTATCACTAAAGATAAAACTATCATCTGGTAAATTTAAAGGTGTTCCTCCTTCATAGTGTCTTTTACCACCAACAGTATAAAAAGCTGGCATATTACTACCATCATTAGTAACAACTGTTTCTTTTTTTTCAGCTTCTAAGTTTGCTTCTTCTCTTGGTACAGGTTGTAAAGTTCTATTAACTTTTGGTTGAGGTTGACCTATATAAGCATTATAATCTGCACCACCAAAGGCTGGTACATCATTTGCCAATGAACCTTGAACTTGATAACCAGTTCTAGCTTGTTTTAAACCAGGAACTTTTTTAATTCTTACTTTTATCATTTTCTTTATTATATATATTCTACTTCACCACCATTAGCTAAAAATTCTTGAAGTTTCTCAGGTGTCATCATTACTTCATCACCCTCATCAATATCTTCAAAGATACTTCCTCCATCTTGATATATAGAACCACCATATCTAACTACTCCTTCAAAACCTTCTTGATCTGGTTTAAATAAACCACTATTAGTATCATAATTACCTGTATCAATTCTAGCTCTTTCAGGTGCATAAGCATCTCCATAAAATTCATTATATAATTGATTTTGAATTTGTTTTGTATCTGCTCTATCTTTTAAACCTGTTGCTAAAGCTAATCCGGTATTAATTCTACGAGGTAATTTACTGTAATCTACTTCCCACATATTTTTATTTTTGTAATCTACGGAAACTGTACCAGGTTTTTCACCATATTCTTCTCTCATTGCATCTAACTGAGAATTTAGTAACTGTCTTCCAGCATCTTGAGATGACATAGTTTGCATTCTATCTAAAGCTGGTTTAGTTCTATCATCTTCGGTTACAGGAGTTTGAAAACCATATTGAGCCATAGGTGTTCCACCAAATCTTTTTTTACCAGCAACTAAAGCATTAACTCTTTTTTTCAGTTTAGCTTCTTCTGCTTGTTGTTTAATTACTAAGTCATTTGCTTTTTTGTTTAACTCAGTTAATTGTTTCTTTTCAGCTGCTGTTTTATTTGGTTTATTTAAAAGATTCATTTCTTTTTCTCTTAAAGAATCTATTTCATTCCCCATTCTTAAAATATGATCATCTGTTGTTGAAACATCTGAAAAAGTTCTAGCAGCATTTTTTGCATCTGTATAACTCTTATAATTTCTACTACTATATCTAGCAACATCTTTTTCATATTTAGCTTTTTGTGCTTTTGCTAATTCTTCAGATGACATAGGTTTAAAATTATTTTTATTTTCTGTAATATATTTTTGATAACTATCAACAGGCACAGAAGAACTAGTATTAGAACTTTGTTTTACAGGAACAGAAATACTAGGTCTAGGTGTAGTTTTTCTTATTTGTTCTTGCATAAGATCTTTCATATATTGATCATATTCATCTCTTCTGCCTTCTGCATCAAATTCTCCAAAATAAGTTTTATAAAAATATGGATCATACATATCATAATCTTCTCCTGCTACTGGACCTCCTGGTTGAAAATAACCACCATATTGAAATGGAGCATAATCAGGATTATAAAATTTTGATCCAGATTGGTTTGTAGAAAGTCCTTTAACATATTGCATAGGATCATTAACTCTTTGAGGAAACTTATAAGTTCTATCTTGACCAAATTCAAAAGTTTCATTAGGAGTTTCATTTTCTTGTTGTGAAGCAACATTTGCTCTCATCTGTTGTATTTGATTAAACAAATCTTCTTGAGAACCTTCTATATTTGATCCATTATCATAATCACCAGGTAGATCTATATATTGTCTATCATTATCAATACCAAATTCCGGTTTTGGTGATGGTGTATTTATAGGTAGATTAAATCCAGGATTTTTAGAAACCAGTTCATTTTGTTTATTAGGACCTAAAGCTGATTGTATAAATGCGGCTAATGGGTTAGAAGGTGCATTAGCTTCTATAAAGTTTTGATCTGTTATTGGTTCTCCAGCTGCATTAATAATAGTAGTACCATTTTGTGTTCTACTTGTTGGTTTAACTTTTCCTTGTAAATAATCTAAAGCTGTTGTAGGTCCTGTTTGTTGTCTTACATCAGGAGCACTCGATTGTTTAGGAGAACTAGAATAGTCAGATAAATTAGATGCATTACTAAACATTTGTTGCATAGCATTACCAGCAGCTTTTTGATTATTTAAATAATTTGGATCAGTTGCAGTATTTATAGCTTCCATATTCTGTGCATTAGGAACCCATTTCTTTTGTTGCTCATTCCATACTAAACCTCTATCTTTTTGTTTTTGTTGGAATTCTGCAATATATTCTTTATCTTCTCCTGTTCCTGCTGTAGTAGGTGTTGTAGTAGATGTTGTTGGAGTAGAAGTAAAAGCTCCGTTTCTACTATCATCATATGCATAATCACTACCGTAACCTTGTTTAAAAGCTCTTTTTATATCACGTTCTTTAACTCTTAAATCTCTTCCAGATAATCCTTGTGTTTCTCTTTGTAAAGTAGATTCTAAGTCACTACCTTTAGGAACATTACTACCAGCAGCAGTACTACCAGCTGATGTCAAACTACCATAAGTTGGTAAATTAATCATTGGTTTTCCAGAAGCATCTCTGTTTACGTTATAGTCTATAGTATATCTTTTAGGGGCACCAGTTAACCAACTAGATTTTGTCACATTTATTCTAGAAATACCTGTAGGATCAAACATACCTGTATAAGGTTGATTAGTTCCTGGTATATACATTCCCATAGGTTTAGCCCATGTTCCAGCATAAGAAGCAACTCTTCCTGGAAATATACCAGGACCCCTACGTCCTAATCTAGGATCATAATATACTCCCGGAAATGCTTGTCTATTATAACCAGCATTAAAGTAATTAGGATTAACATTTCTATTTGTATTAATTTGAGTTCTGGTATTATTCATACCAGCTTTTTGAGCTAACTCATACATTTCTTTAGCAGATAAATCATCTCTTAAAGACATACCTAATCTATCTCCTATCTGTTTAGCATAATTATCATAACCACCACCATCTTGAAAATATGGATCAGATGTATCTTTAGAATATGTATAATCTAAATCTGCTTGAGTAAAGTTATCATTACCACCATAAATAAACTTTTGTAAGTTTCCATAAGGATCTATAAAAGGATCATTTACTATACCTCCTGCTTGAAATAATTTAAATTGATATCCTGCTGGAGGATTTAATAATTTCTGTCCCTGATTTAGTACTTTCTGTCCACTATTTAACATAGTTTGTCCTGATGGTAAGGATGCTCTACCACTTCCTAATAACTTTGTAGCATTTGAAACAATATTTGAAGCAGCATTCTTACCAAGATTAATTCCCCAATTAGGTACACCAAATACACCTGTTTGCCAAAAAGAGTCATCTGCTTGTGCTGCTTGAGGACCCATACCTAGAGAACCATAATACTTTCTTGGATCATAGTTACCATCCATTTTTTGAACAGCTTCTGCAATTAGTTCAGAATCAGGTTTCCAACCGGTTTCTCTAGCAGTTTTTTCTAACCAATCTCTTCCTTGTGTAACACCTTGATTTAAATAGTCAGCACCCTCTCTAATAAGATTTTCAATTCCAGCACCAATACCAAACGGATCTGTAGGAGGCGTTACTCCTGGTGTTACTTTTGGAGTAACTGTTTTAGGAGCAGTAGTTTTTTTCTTAGGTTTAGTAATAACTTTTTCTGTAGGTATTTTTTCAGTAGGGTCATTAGGATTTTCAGAAGGACCTACAGGTAAGTTTCTACCCATTGCTAAGTCTTCTGTTCCTGCACCATCTGGTTGTAAATAATCTGGAATACCATCATTATTATAATCTGCCTCATTCCAATTTTTTGGACCAGTAGCATTATTTGCAGCTTCAGAGTTAGTTGTATTGGCTACTTCTTTTATACTCTCATTATTTACATCTTTACTGATTTGTTCAGTTACAAGTCTACCTGGAGTTTTATTTCCAGTAGCTCTCATACCGTGCCCATAACCAGGTAAATAATAACCCATACCCATTCCTGGCATAGGGCTAAATTCCATAGAGTATCTGGAAGGTTTCCCTGTTAACCAATGTGATCTTGTTACATCTAGTTTACTAATAGGTCCCATCATCCCCATTTGTAACATGTCAGGAGTAAGACCCATAAAAGGACTCATATAATAAGGAGTATTTCTAAAACCTCTTCTTTTATTAAAACCTAATCTAGCTTGTACTAATTCATTCATAGGATCGTGGAATACATCTGTATCTCCATGAGTATAGTGAGTAAAGTCATATGGTTGTTCTTGTCCACCATCTTGCATGTAACTATCAAACTGATTTTCTGCTTGTTCTTTTATTACAGCTAACTGAGCATTATTTTTAAGTGTGTTAACAAAAGAACCTTTCATATTATTTCTAACTTCCTCTCCAGTAGGATCTGGTGTAGAAGATTGTGTAAATTCTCCTGTTCCACCAAGTTTTTTCTTAGCAAGTTTAAGAACATTATTTACATATTTTCTTCTTTCTTTTTTAAAGTTACCACCTAATTTAGCTTGAGTTTCTGTAGCTGCATTAGGGTCTTCATAATCGGAATATATTTCCTCATCAAAGTCTGAATCATCTCTATCTTCAGCTATAAGATCATTAGAAATTTTAGTTTCATTTTGTTCTGAAACAGGTTGCATAACAGGATTATTTGCTATCTGTACTTTATTGTTTTCTGTTTCTTCATCTGTTTCTTCTTCTTCATCTTCTGTTTTTTGAGAAGAATACATTTGATAAACTTGATCATAATATAAATTAGCAGTATTAAAATCTTGTTTTAATATAGGAAGAAGTCTAATTATAGTTTCTTCTTTAGGTTTTCCCGAAGCAATATCATTTGCTATAAAATTAATTAATTGCTGTTGAGAAGATTGTTGTGGTACACCACCCATTTGTGCTGTAAATTTTTGCAGCTTACTTACAAACTTTCCTTTTCCATCCGGAGATTTAGTTATTCTTACTTTCATAATAACGTGTTATATACTAATATACTAAAATTTAATTTAATGCGTAAACTTTAAAAATTTACAATTCTTCTATAATGTACCCTTGATCAATTAATCTTTTTAAGTCTTTATCATTTTTTATTTTTAATTCTATAGCTCCACCATTTTTTTTATTCCACCATCCATCAAAATCAAACATCCAATTAAAACCATAATCTGAATCTTTAGAAAAATCTGTAGTATTGATTACATCTTTAGTCCACTTATTTCTTTCATTTAAACCTCTTCTTTCGTATTGTTGAAGCATCTTATTTTTATCTCCTTTTACTACACCTTCTACAAAACTTGGAAACTTATTTAAACTACCTAGATTATATGCATAATCTGTAAGAAGCATTTGACTATTTTGAGGTAATTTATCATAAGTACCTTTACCATATTTATCATCTACAAATTTTTCTGCTTTAGTTTGATGTGCTAAAACATCTTTTTTCTGTAAATCTCTAGCTTGTTGTTCTGTTAATCCTGAACTAAAGGATTCTCCTGGTTGTAACTTGTGACCATAAGCTATAGTATTAGCTCCACCTTCTATACTAGAATGAGGATACCATTTATTATTTTTATAACCTTTTTTGATAGAGTTTTCTAAACCTCTTAGATCAGATAAATATTTTTCTAAAGTAACTGGATCTAAGTCTTTAGGAGAGTTTAATCCACTTTTTGACATTTTATTAATATAACCACCTTCTTTATAGTTTTGCGGTTCTGTACTATTTTCAGATGTACTATAAGCAGCTGCACCGGTTCCTAAACCTGTCGGAATAATATATGGTAATAAAGCTTTAAATTTATTAGGATTAGTTAAATCAAATTCTCCACTATTACCCCACATAGATTTAAGTTGTTGTGCCTTATTTAAATTATGCACTTCAACATCAATAGGTTTTAGAGTACCGTCCATTATCTTTTGAAACTCTACTCTAGATATATCTTTACCTGCGGGTGAATTTAAAAAATCTGCAAAATGATCTGTCATTACCCAGTCATTTAAAATTCTAGGTTCTCCTGAAAATCCTCTTTCTGTCATTGTAGGATGTTTCTCTAACATCCAAGTTTTAAAAGTTTCTAAATTTTTAGCTTCTAGTTCATTAGCAGGTATCTGATCAATTGCATTTAATCTAGCATAATTAGTTCTATATGCCGGATCTATAACCTCTTCACCCTTATCGTCAATATAAGGTAAACCATACTTTCTATTCTTATGTCCTATAGGATGTATATTTCCATCTATAACTATTTTATTAGTTGTTTGTGGCATATATAATTGACTTATTCCTTCTGGTGGAGCTTCTGTTAAAGATATAGCCGGCTCATCTAATGTTCTATTATAAGCTCTTGCACCATATTCATCTTTTGTTGTAAATACAACCTTAGATTTGTCACTCCAATCACTTTTTAATGCATCACTTTTATCACCCCCTCTATATGTTATTTCAGTTCCTTCAGGATAAGCTTGTTTAAACTTAGTACTTTGTTGTTGAATAAATTGTTCTGGTGTTCCTTGGAAAGGAGTTCCATCTGCATTTGTCATCCAAGTACCATTAGCTTTTGTTTGTTGTTCAATAATATTATACTCTTCAGAATTTTTAATTATATTTTGAATATCTTCAGCATCATAATTTTTATTATGTTTTTTTACCCAATTAACCCAATCTATTTCTGATTCAAAGTTAGGAATTGTTTTAGGAGTTTTTGTTCTGCTTCCTAAACCAAGCATAAGTGGTCCAGGAGGTCTATTAAAAAACTCTTTTAATTTAGCTGATTTAATAACAGGTTTTGCAGCTTTACCTGCTACACCAAAAACTGGTAAAGCACCTGCAACATCAAGAGCAACTCCTAATGCATCTGTGTCAACATCTACATAATCTTTATTATCTCCAAATAATTTACTACCTAATGTCATTGCACCTTCAACAAGAGTTTCAGGAGCTTGACTTATACCTGTAGTTAAATCATCTGCAAACTTTAAAGGATCATCTATCAGTCTTTCTCCTGTTCTTATAGCAGAATTTATACCTGTAATTTCTCCAACTCCAGATAAAGCTTCTGATAAATGTTGCATATTTTGACGATCTCTATTGGCATTCCATGTTGCTTCATCTACTGATATATTACCATTATCTTTAAGATGTGCATTAGAGTATTCTCTTTGTTCAGTTTTACCTGTTCTAGGATCTACATAAGTATATGTATTTGAACCTTCTTTTCCTAAATTTTGATCAAGAAACTTTTCGTATGCAGCATCTTCTTTAGCTTTATTTACTTGGTTTGAAGAACTTGGTTTTTTAACAGTAGTTGTTGATTTTGCAGCAACTGGTTTTGCTTTAGATACTTCTTTTTTAACAGCAGCTATTTCAGACTTATTTAATGCAGGCATCTTGTATCCTGTACCTGGTTTAAATGGACCACCAGGTTGCATCTCAGGTAACTCTTCTACTACATAACCTCCTTTTGCATATTGTTTTATTTCTTCTGGAGATAAATCAAGTTCAATATAACCTCCATCTTCTTCATTAGGTATGTATTTAAATCTTTGTAAATCCGGATCAAAAACTGGAGTATCTTCTTGTGCACGAGGACTAAGATAATGTCCAGCTATTTCCATCCATGTAGTATCACCTGGTTTAAATCCTGGTTTACCTGACTTTAAAAATACTCCTGTATTTGGATTAACACTAAAACCATGATAATAACCATCATAAGGATCTGGTTGCCAATCAGGATTCATTTCTAATGCTTGTTCAAAATTCTGAGGTTTTCCTAATGCATCCCACATACCATAGTGATCATATTCATCAGGACTCATATAATAATAATTTTCTGAAGGTTGTCTATTTTCTGGAGCTGTTTTAGAGTAGTCCAAGAAACTTTGATAGTCTTCAGGCAATTCTCCTCCATTTTGTTTTTGTGGAAATATAGATGGATTACCTGCTTCTATATATTGTTCATATTCTCTAGCCTCTCCTTCTAAAGTAGAAGGATCTGAGTATTGTAACTCTTCAGCTCCAACAAATCCCGGTTGAGATCCTTCTGCTAATTTATTTCTTGGAATAAATTGTAACTCGGGATTTTCAGCAATCATACCATCAATTGTTCTTTGCACATCATAATTTCTTCTATCATAGTAAGATCCTATAGATGGATCAGATGCAACATATGGATTTGGTCTTTGCCCCATTATACCAGAGGTACTTAAACCACCAGCTTGATTTTGTAGTTCATGAAATAACTCATGTTCTCTCCACCAATCATTATCCATATTTTCTATAGGACTATTTGGATCATAAGAAATAGTATTTGTTAAAGCATTGTGTCCGGTTCTTCTAGGATCAGCTACTACATTAGGGTAAACAAAATTCTGAAGAGCTGACTGATATGTTGCTGGTAAATTTGAATAAGGTACACCACCATCTTGATAATACTTAGCATTAGGATCAAATACTTTTCTTTTTTTAGATTTTGGTTTCTTAAATAGAGGGTTTTCTGTAAATAGTTTATTTGTAGCAGAAAGACTTCTTGAATATTTTTTAGATGCCAAACCTTTCTTACTTGGTTTAGGCATTTGTACTAAACCTCCTTTTTTCATCTGAGGATACTCATCTACATAAGAGGCTCCTGGAAAACTATATTCTTGTCCTGGATACATCATTTGTGGTTGACCAACATTAGGTTGAGCAAATACAGGAAATGGTACACCTTGCATAGTTATATCACTAGAAGGTATTCTTGTCTTTTGTCCAGGATATTTCCACTGACCTTCTTGAGTATAAAGAATGTCTTTCTTGTATGGATTAGGTTTCTTATATTTATCTAAATCTAGTTTTGCTTTAGATAAGGCTTTTCTATTATAACTCATTACCTAAGTGATATTTGATTTTTACTATTTGTCAGTTTAATTATCATATTTACATTATCAGAAATTTCTCTTTTTAAATGAAGTACATTTAAGTAATGTCTAAATTTCTTTCTTTGTAATTCCGATTTAGTTAAATCTAAGTTAGCTAAATTTAATTCTTTTCTGTAACCATCTGCTCTAGTAATCCAAATATTTTCACTAGGATAATTTCCAAGTAATTGAGTTGTACCAGGTACTAATGGACCAGATGGAGGATAACCAGATCCAATTGGAAATTCTCCTCTATCTTTAGTTGTATCCCAGAATTGATTAAATCTATATTTGTTTTCTTCTTTAGAAAATAAAATGTCAAAGCCTGGTAAACCTACTGTACTATCATCTATAATAGTTGGTATAATTGGATTAAATTTAGGATAATCTAAACTAAGTGTTACATTATTTTTGGGGAATATATTTAAGTTCAAATATCCAGATACTTGTTCTGAGTTGTATATAACAGCTTTATCAAAATTATAATCTAATACGTGAAATTGATCTACACAGTTACCAGATTTTCTTTTGTAACATTCTAATATATATTCTATAGATTTAATTGTAGTAACACTCTGACCTGTAATAATTGGTAACTCTATTTCAAACGGATATGGTTTACCATAATAATTACAGAAACTATCACATACATAATTATGTGTCCATAAGGTATTAGCTTTTGATGTCAAAAAAGTAGTCTTAGTAGGAAATACTAAATCAGGATGCCAATCATGAAAACTTATCCAAAAATTATTTTTAGGATCAAAACTTATTGTCCATGAAGCACTTTCAAATAAAGCAGGATCTCCTATTTTATATTTACCTTTTCCACCTACTGTAAAATAATCTCCTCTACCTTTATACTTTCCTGTTGAAACATAAGGTACATATTGTACTGGCCCAGCAGGTCTTTGCTCTATAGGTTTTAATTTATAATCTTTTTTAGAAAAATATAAAACAGAATTTTGATTATCATATATAGATTGTATTCCTATACCTGAAACAGGATTATCTTGCCATGGATAATTAGGAAAATCTTCTAAAAGTTTATATGGTAAGAATAATGTAAACCACCACTTCAAACCTATTTGAGATATTTCTTTTAATTGATTACCTCCGTATTGATATATTTTTGCTTGATTTTGAGATACATAGTATAATCCAGCAGGAGTGTTAATTACAGATAATCTATTTTGTGAAGAACCATATTCATATGGTTTATCAGAATTAGTTACCGATTGTTCAGGTTGGCTAAATAAACCACCATCCCCTATTGTAATTTTTGTATTAAGATCTGTCTGAAGACTATCTACACCTTGATACATTAAGGGACTATCATTTTTAAAAGTAATAAATATACCATTCTTATTTATAGACTTAACACCAGATATTTGTGATTTAAATTCTTTATAATTATTTGGTAGATAAACAAACCAACTATCTTTAAAAGCTTCTTCTACTTGTTGTAAAGAATAATAAATTCTATCTGGAAAATAAGTATAACATAATTTAGAAACAAACGGGTCATAATATCTAGATTGTAAATTACCAGATGAAAAATACTGATTATATAATTTACTAACACTTAAAGAATAGTCATATTCATAATAATCACCTTTAGTAATATTTAAAGGATTCATATCAAATAATATAGGAATATCTGTATAGTTATAAGGATTGTATACCCTTTCTCCTAACTCAGGTCCGGGTTCTCTAAAATCTACAAGAACATCACTCTCTACATAGAAATCTCTAACAGAAGAATTAGCTAAATAAAAATAAGAATTCTTTACACCAAAACCTACAGCAGGAGGATAATTACCTTCAGCATCTGTTTGATAGTTATAACTATTATGATCTAGTTGATAAAAGTTTCTTGGTCTAAATCCTCCACCAGGATAACTAGGTGATAAAAAGTTAGCAGGAGACATTTCTGAAACATCATATTTCTGAGAGTTAACCCAGAATCTAGGATTTATAAACATCCTTCTTAAAAGATAATTATATTCAAATCCATTTGGAAAATCATATAACCAATCATTAAAAAAGAACATTGTATTTTTTTCAGCATATCTATTTATATATGTATCTCCACCAAAAAATATAGGACTCTTAGTTAAAGACTTTACTGTATAATTACTATTTACTCCTGGTGTACATTGATAAGGTCCTGTTTCAATAAAATAATTTATATCATTAGGATCTGTATAATTTATTTTTTGTTCACACGGTGTTATTACAATTTGTTTTATAGAATCTAATTGACCATACTGATTTTGTAATCTTACTTTTATAGCTCCATAGTAACTAGCAATCTTTTTTCCAAAATCTCTATCAGGAGTAGTTTCATAACCTAATTGACCTACAGTAACTAATGATTCGTCATCTTGTAAAAATAAAGGTCCTTTATTTAAACCATTAGGATAACTAACATTATATCTTGGACCCGTAAGAGTTCTTAAAACAACTGTGTCAGATCTTTTAAGATTATTTATCTTATACCTATACCAGCTACCAGGTACACTGTTATTTGCATAGGACGGCATAGTTTGTAAAGAATCTCTAAGATAAAAAGCTTCTCCAATTTTGAATCTTTTTAAATTACTATCTGATAATGTTTTTGTAATATTCCATCCATCATAAAAACCATATGCTTGTTGTTGAAGAGCATATTGTCTATAGGGTAAGAATGCATATATAGCATCAAGTGTTAAATTAGAACCTTCAGCAAAATAATAAGCAAATTTATTTATAGCACCTAATACACTAAATCCTGTTTCTAAATATGCTGGTAAATATGTATTTGCATTAGTTTCAACAGAAAGCCAAGGAGCCGTATAGTTTCCTCCAAAAGCTAATGAATTTTCATTAAAACTTTCTAATAACTGTTGTTCTACATCAGTTCCTGTAAAAGCATCTAATAAAAAACCACCTGTTGTTTCATATAGACCTTGTTGTGCTTGGTATAATTGTAACTGTGTATAAAATGTAAATGCATCAGTTAAGTTAGTTTGTATACCAATTGGTAATGTATTACCCCCTACTTCAGGTAACTGATACTGTGCTGTAAAACTTCCTCCGGGTTGATTATAAACTCTTTTACCTAATAAAGATAATATAGCTTCACCAAAACCTACAAATAAAGCTGTAGCCCATGCTTGATCACTTATTAGTTTAAACTGTGGGTGTTTAGATGGTTCTACAAATTTTTGATCTGATACTCCTGATATATAACCATATGTTTTAAATTCAGTAGCAGATAGAAAAGGATTTCTAAATGTAGTATCCGGAGAATGAAATGAGATTATATCTTCAGGTATACTTTGATTTGTAACTTTACCACCTGAATCTAAAGGATCATTATCATTAGGATCAGGTATTCTGATAAAAGGATCATTATATAAATAATTATGATCGTTAGGATCATTAGTATTATAAGGAGGGTATATACAATTAAAAGGATGATTTAAGTATAAACCTCTTGTTCTTAATGAAGAGTTTGTGTTATTATAATCTCCTATATCTTCATAAGTTCTAAAGTTATTTATCATACCTTTAGCAATAACACTTCTGTTACCTTCTCTTGATCCTCTTAATATTTCATAACCAACAATTCCTGGTATGTCATTTCCATCATTATCTTTTGGAAAAATTATATTTTCAAAATATACTCCTAGTATTCTTATAGAAGGTACATCTACTTGTGAACCTGTTGCATTAGTATTAGGTGTAAAATGTGGTTCAATAGTATTATCAGGAAACTTATGATGTCTTATTTTTTTACCACATAAATCATATAATTTTGATGCACCAGTTTGTCCAGTCCAGCAATGTTCACTTGGATTCCAAATCTCTGCTTGGTTATCTGGATAATTTTCTGTAGATTCCCAATAACCCATTTCTCCAACTCTATTAACAATACCACCATCTGGTAAAACTATTTTACCATTTATAGTTTCTGTACCAGGAATATTTACAGGCAATAAAGTACTAGCGGTATTATATACTTCAAATACTTGTTCTGTTTTTAAAGGATCTGTTGAATCATAGTATAAAATATTTTTTCCATTATAACTTGTTGATTCTTCAGGATATGTATTAGTAGTTCCTGGTATTGTAAAATTTTTAGGAGGTCTACCTGGAATATGATATGAAGCAGATTTATCACCTGTATCATATATCCATCTTATAAAGAATGCATATATCTCATCTCTTAAATAACTAGTTTTATTGCCACCATTTACATAATAATTAGCAGGATATTCAACAGATGCCCAACGAGCTTTTATTAAGTTTGCTAGTGGTTGATAATTAAAATCAAATTTAGATGTTGGACCTACTCTTAATAAATAATTATTTACTTCAGTTATTTGATCTGATTTTTCAAAAACAGGTGTTTGTAACGGTATATTTTCTAAAGGTATAGTAAGTGTATCTTCTTTAATTTGATCTAAAGTAATTCTACTTGTACTTGTAGAATATGTACCTATTCTTTTAGCAACTGTACCATTATTGATACATTGTACAATTACTAATTCAAACTCATCAAAATTTTCACTGTCGGCATTTATTTCTAAATCTAAAGAACCTTGTAGATCATCAAAGGTGTATACAAATTGATAGTTACTTTGTGAAAAATAATCTGTTATTTTTTGACCTTTTATACTATAAGCAATTGTAGCAAAATAAGTTCCATTTCTTAATGTACCTCCTGTTACACCTAAACTTAATTTAAGACAAGGTGTCTGCATTAATCTTGCTAATCTTATTTTATCACAGTCTAATTTATTTTCATCTATACAAGATTCACAAAGATTATTTACATCTATTGGTGTACACTTTTGTTTCCATTGTACTCCAGGCCAAAGCATAGTATCTGTAGATACATTATAGTTAGTATAAAAATTAACAGAACCTGTATAGTTACTTTGAACTACAGACCAAAAATAAATAGAAGGATCAGGCCAAGTTTTAGGATCTCCTATGTTTAAATATCTATCAGGATTTAAACCATCTGCCCAATATACTTGCCAAGAACAATCTTCTTTTTCTCTAGAGGATCCTGATATTAAAAATCTTTTATCAAAACCTAAACAAGCATCTTGTACAATAGGTCTATATAGACATCTTCCTTCTTCAAGCAATCCAATCTCAGACATAACAGGTACACCATTTACATCATGTCCGGCTGTATATATTACCCAAGTATCACTAAATAGGTGTATACCACCTACAATGTATTTTTCTACTACAGTAGACGGCATGGTTGATCCGGCTGTTATACAAAGATAATTTGAACTTTCATTGGATAGTGTACCTAAGTCTCCTTCTGCTGTATTGTTTACAGCATTCCTGGCATGTAACCACATACCTTCAGATACAAATGAAGGATCAGAATCTTTATTAAGACCTTTTGTAAATGTATTAGTTAAATTCTGTGCACTATTTTGTATATTCTTTGCCATATTATTTTACTCTATTAAATCCTAAGTTTCTATAATAAGCACTATTAGGGGAATATGATTTAAACATATCATAATACTTAGAGTACATTGCTTTTCTATTTGTCCACCATAGTTGTTCCATTTCTTTAAAGTTTGGAGTATTAACTACAGTAAGAGCTTGATTTCTTGCACCTCTTAATCTTTGTTCAATAAGTTGAAGTCTTTGCATCACATCTTCTCCATTCATATAAAGATTCTCAAGAATTCTTTGTTTAAATGCATATTCATAATATTCATTTATAAGATCATGATCTGGTACTAATAAATTACCTTGATCATCTTCCATTTGACCTTGATAGTTTAAATATACTTTTCCAGTTTGAAATGTTGTAAATAAAAAACCTCCTTTTATCCATCCCTGATTTACAGTATTATAATAAAGATTTGGACAGTCACATTCTATTTCTTGACTGGCTTTCATTCTAAGCGGGATAAGATTTTTATATATTCTTACATTACTAGTATTTATAATTTGAACTAATTCATATTGCTCACCTTTACAATTCATAAAAACTCTTGGAGCAATACAAGTATCACCATAAGGGTTATTAGGATCATATTGAGTTGGTATTGGATCTACTATAGGATAATTAAGATCACATGCTGCAGTATGATTACAAGGATTAGAATTACAAGTTCTACAATTAACAGTTTCTTGTGCACAAGTATTTGTAGTACTTGGTACTTCTTGATATGGTACTTCTTGAATATTTGTACCAGAAGCCCATCCGTCATAACCAACTCTTTGTTCAAACTCACCACATATAAAAGCAAAATTAAATGTATAAAAGTCATCAGGTAATTTTACTTTACCATGACATACTTCTAATATAATTTCTTTTTGTTGATTAATCCTTAAACCTAAATCATAGTTTAATTTTTTAGCTAACTTAATAAGAGTCTGAGGCTCTATCATATTTTCTAGAGCAAATGTATTTAAGTCAACAGATACATCTTCCAATAACTGGTCAAATGTACGGTACCGGAGTGTATAATTATAATCCATTATCTAAGTGAATTTTGACTATCATCTGCACCATCTGTTGGTACTTGCATAGCCATAGTAAGTTCTTTAATTACAAATTGCTCTACTTCAGAAAATAAATATTCTGGAAAGGGTAAAGGTTGATCTTGTCTAATTACACAAGAGTCTTTATTATCTTCTCCACATTGATAACCTAAAGTATCTCCTTGAAATATTGCTTCAACTCTTATTGCATCCCAATCAACATTTGGTAAATACAAATAACCATTAAGGTACCAAAAATATAATTTTTTATTATATTTAAAAGTAGTGCTCTTAGTCATAGATACCCATGTACCTGGATCAGTTCTATATAATTCTATTGATCCATCTATAGAAGATACTGTACGTATAATAGGACCAAATATACCATCTAAAATAGTTGGTAACTTTTCTTTTGATCTTTTAAAATAACAACCAGAATATACACCAATGCATTGAGCTTCTACTTTATCTACACTAATTAATTCTACATAAGGTAAGACATTAAAAATAGAACTTATTTTCATTAATCTAAATTGGTTGTCTTCTCTTTTAAGAAGAGTCTGTCCATATTTAAGCAATGAAAAATATATTGTTCTATCAGTTAAGAAAGGATCTTCTTTAACAGCCTTTAGAGTATTTCTTACTCTTGATATTGCTTCACCTATTGTTGTCATATATCAAATTCATTATAGTTCTTTAAAGCATGCAGAGTCTTTGTTTTAATCATGTTTTTATAAACAGTTTTACTATACTGTGTTTTAATTTGTAACTTTGGTTCGATAACTAAATACATGTTCCAATTTTCTGGATAATTTTTAGCTACAGCTCTTTTGAATTCTCTACAAGCAGTAAACCCCCAAAATTCTCTATTCTTTATTTTATGCTTATTTGCACTATTGCTATAGAATATTTTAGCTAGTTTACCATCTGTACCTAAATTATTATTAGTTACTGTTACACCATATTTTAAAGACTTACCAAAATCCACATTTTTCTTTTTACTTGTTTGACAAGTTCCAATAAACAACCAACCTAAAGATTCAGGCAGTTGCATACCATCTCTTGTCTCAATTACAGTATTGAAAAATGTTTTATTATAAGTCTTTATAATATTTTTCAAAACACTATTTTCTAGATTTTTATATCTAGGAAATTTTTCTTTAAAACTGTCAAAGAACTCTTTTTCTAAAATGTTATGTACTTTAGGTCTAAACCTTGGAGCCGTAACGTCAGGTTGCTTAAATTCCTTCATATTAATATACTAAAAATAAATGACATTAACAAATATACAAATAAAACAAAACCCTCACGAGTGTGAGGGCTTTGCTTTGTTTGTTACAGAAACACCAACAAACCTGCAACATCTTAAGGTGCTGGACAAAAGTATCCAACAATTAATCTTAAAGCTTCTGCCATATTAGTATTACTAGGCACCACTGTATCTCCATTACATATAATAGGTTCACCTGTATAGATTATACACTGAGCATCAAAAACTTCAGAACATGGTTCTTGTTCTGGACATCCTTGTGGAGTAGGACATGGTGCAGGACTAGTCAAGAAACTATCTTGACATCCGCAATTTTTTTTACACGTATTTGTAGTTGCCATTTTTTATTATTTTACTCTTTGTACTGAAAATCTTGCTACATCTCCTGTTTCAGATAAATAATCATAATTTGTAAGATTAATTACTTTTAAACAGATCTGAGTTCCTGTTGTGAGCTTTCTAGTAAAAGATCCATTTATTGATGAATGTTTTTGTATAACCACTGGAGAATTGTTATTTACACAATAGAATTGGCAACCTGTTGGACTCATTATTCCTGCTGTGATCATTCCTGGAACACCTGCATCATACCAACCTGTTCCAGCATCTCTTGTAAGATGTACAAAAAAAGATATTTGATATACACCATCTGTAGGAACTGTAAAGATTCCTGTTGTAGTATCATAAGCTACACCAAAATCATTATATTCTATACTTGGCATTACTTGTATAGTTCCATCACACAATCTACCTGTATTTAATCCAGGTGCGGTTTTTAATATATTACTAACTGGTGATAGAAAAACACTTAGACCTGGTTTTTCAGTTTCAGATACTTCATAAGTAGTTACAGTACCTACAGTAGATGAAGTTACTGTAATCCAGTCACCGGCAGTTACAACTGAAGTAGGTGCAACATAACTACTAAATCCATTATAAAGATCACATACAACAAGCCATAAATTATTAATAGCTCCGGCTGCAGTATCTACACTTAATGAAGATATCCATCCAGCAAGAGAACCATAAGTTACAGCAGGATTACTCAATGTTGCATCACCATCAGCAATACACTGAGAAGTAACAGCACTAATTATATCAGCTGGTAAACCTGTTGCATTTAATAATGCACAATACCCATTTGTATCATCATTTATTAAAGCAGTAAGAACAGCATCAATTTGATAAGTACCACCTGCAGTAATTGTAGCACTTAAGTTACAATCAACTAATATTGATGGTAATGTATATGTAGGTAAGTTATCAATTTGGTTTTGTATATCTACAAGAGCAACTTCAATCTGATCTATAGTATTATTGATATTTGCAATTTCTGTTATAAGAGCACATATTTTGTTTGCTATTGCTTGAACATAATCTATTAATTGCATAGTAGTTTGTGTACCTACAACAAAACAAGGAGCAACAGAAACTACACAATCAGGACAACCTGAAGAAGCTGGAGTTGAACTTAAAGATACATTTTCTGAAGCACAGATTTGGTCAATTAGAAATTGGATAAGTGCTTGAAAATCTTTAGGTCCACAAGAGTTTATATTAAAACAAGTAAGGTCATAATTATCTACTTTTAAAGTATCTAATACTGTACAAAGTTCAGTAGCTATTTTATATACTACATCTGATACAGTATCTCCTGTGCATAAATTAATACAAGGAATGTCTGGTCCTTGCCAAATTACACAGTTACTTGAAATTGGACTACAAGGTTTGTTATCTAAATTTAATGGTTTCATACTGTTCTTATTATATAATATACAAAATATAATTAAGAATTACAAGTCTTAAGTGGAGTACATCCACAATCAGGTACTGTACAACCACATGATGATGGTTTACATGTATAATTAGGATCAACCAAAGCTTGTAAATCTATTAGTTCTTTTTTAATTAGCCATTTGTCATCTTCTTCCGGACAACAATTACTTATACCGTATCTAAGAGTCATTACTTGTTTGTATAATATCTCAGATGCTTTACAAGTTATCTTTTCATATTTATCAGTACTACATACTGGAGTTTTATAACCAGGCTTAACTTTTCTTATAGGATAGTTTTTTGGACAATCCCATTGAAATTTTACAGTCTCAGTACAATTACCAAAGTATTCTATATTATCTGTAGGATATGTTGTAAGCCAAATAAACAAACAAAGTTTACCTGAAGATTCTCCTGGTTGTAAAGTAATCTGTCTTTCTACAGAATTACAATCTATATAATCATAAACATGTTCTACTGTATCATAGTTTTTAATTCTACTACAAACACATATATAATTTTCAGTACAAGCATCACATGTTCTATAACTTTCTACAACAGTTATATTTTCAATTATTCCTGTTTCTCTTGTTTCTTCAATAGTAAAACAAGAGTCACAGTTTTCTATTTTAATTATTGTACCTGTCCATCCTGCTAAATCTGTAGTAGTATAAATAACATTTTGTGGATCAAGACAATCTACAAGTTTATAAATAATACTAGTACATATTGTACAGTTGTCGAATGAATAATCTGGAATAACTGGTATATCAGTAGGAGGTTGATAATTTATCAATTCTACAGTATAACATCCACAATTAAATTCTATGGTTTTACCAACATATAAAGATAAATTAGATGTAGTATATATTATTGGTAATGTTTGATCACAACCTGTTAGTTTATAAGCTGTTATTCCTAAACATGTAGGACAGTCACTAAAATATGTAAGTACTGTTACATTTATAGGACAATCACATTCTTCAGGTTGATTAATATCTATTTGCCAGCATCCTTCATTATTAAGTAAAGTAACTACTTGATTAAGATTATAATAAGATGATAAATCTGTTATTGTATTAATTACTTCTCCTGTATCACAGTTAGTTAGTTTATAACATATTGTTGGACATTCTCCATCAACACAATCTAACCCTTCAATTACCTGATATTGTCCTGGAGTACCTGTTACAAAAGGATATACAAGTGAACAGAATTTAGTTTGTGTAGGATCTTTAACAACTTCTCCTTCACAATTTATATATAGTAAAGTAGAAATTTGACCTGTTATTTCAAAACATCTACAATCACATGGTGCGGGTGGAGTAATATCTACAGTTATATCTTCTACAGCATCATTACAAATACCATTATTCGGAATTACAAACCATGTTCCTGGTATAGGTCCTCCAGAATTTGATACTGAAATAAATGTTCCAACATATGCTAATAAATCTACTGTTGTATTAAAATATGTACCATCACAATTATAAAGAGTATAACACTTTTTCTTACAAGAAGGACACTCTAAAGTATAATCAGCACAATCAGTATTAGTATTTGATTTAGTATCAAATGTTACATTTTCTATAAATGCAGGTGCTTCTGGTAGTGCTGCATATTCTGCAATGTCATCAATAGGAGCAACACCTACATCATATAATGTAAGACTATAACAAATATTTTCTAAACCATTTACAGGTGTACCCAAATATTCATATACACCATCCGTATAAGTACTAAGTGAATTAGGTCTAAAATATAAAATTGTATTTTCTTCACAACAAGAACTAAATGCTAAATATTGTTCTGTAATAGAGCAAGATGGGCAATTAGGTGCATTTACACAGTCAGTTCCTTCATATGTAAAATCTTTAAAATCAGGACCAGCTGTTGTTACTGAGTTACCTATAAAAGTAATACTATAACAACTACCAGGTTCAAATATAAAATCACCTATAGTAAATGGTGTAAGTCCATCATATGAGTAAACACCATCTATTGTAAATTCTGCATCTAAATTTAAAGTAATAGTATTTGCTGAATCACAACAGTTATATACTTCAAAAGCATTTGGTAAAAGAGAATTACAGTCTGTACAACCAGAAAAAGTACATTGTTTTTCTGCATCTGTATATGTTGCTGGAGTAGGTGTTTGTGGATATGATGCTAAGACTGTTCCTTGATATTCTATTGTATAACAAAAGCCTGAAGTAAATAACACTCCATTAACTACAGCTGTTGGTCCATTATATACCCAAACACCATCATAATTTGCAACAGCATCTGGAATATTAAAATATGGAATAATTGCTTCTCCTAAATTAGGACAGCAAGGTACAATAGTAAAGTAAGGAATCCCAGCCATTTTATCTATTTATAAATTTTTTTAAGTCATGATATCCATTTGCAGCAGTTGGTGTTACTTTAGATCTTACATTAGTTTTTGTTTGAGTAGTTGATGAGGTTTTACCGGCACAATTAACACAACCTATAGTTCCATTAGCTAGTGTTCTTTTTTGACAACCGCAACCTAAACTAGCTCCACAATTAGCACATTTTGCCATAATCTGTTGGTTTTTAAATAATTAACAATTAGTACAACTTAGTTTATTTAATAGCTTTAGTGCATAGTTATAAAGACTCATACCTTTTTGAGGTTCATGACAGTATTCTACTTTTGCTACTGCAGCATCTAAGTACATTTTAATTAATCTCAATTCTTCTAATCTTTGTTTAGTTTTAAAAGGAGGATCACATGCATTTACATCAACATCACAGAGAATATTATAATACTTATTTAAAGCTTCTGTAATTCTCATATGATTGTATTCTACGTAAACTATTTCATTTGGGGATACACTATACTTAATAATGTATATACCATCTGGTAAATTAACATATTCACTTCCACAGTTTACAGATTGAAGTTGTAAATCACAAGCAGTTAAAGTTAACTGACTTGTGTTTATAAAATCATCCATAATAGTTCCTGTAATTTCATTAGAATAATTAAATCCAGGTACTGTTATATTTAAAGTCGGACAAGTTACTGGTAATAAAATATTATAAACACTTGTATCAAATAATTTTAAAATACAAGG
>Ga0315905_10000309_pt1 | contig 53561 bp, 55 predicted proteins | sample LakEriMetagenome_5_FD_203522 | JGI IMG/M metagenome (GOLD analysis project Ga0315905, IMG submission 203522) | Freshwater fungal communities from buoy surface, Lake Erie, Ohio, United States - Buoy 4 MA121 | ecosystem: Environmental > Aquatic > Freshwater > Lake | place: USA: Lake Erie, Ohio...
CAACTTTGCTTCAGGCGATGATCGCAACGGATAAAACCGCGCCTTACTTTGATCTTTCCTTCCAACATACAAGCCCAACAGTTCTGCGTCGCATGCGTCGATTTGGTGATACTGAAAAGTTTTTACATCTCATCAGTCAAATTCGCGCCTTATCGCCAGAGGCTGGAATCCGCTCCAACTTCATTGTTGGTTTCCCTGGTGAAACGCAAGAGGATTTTGATGATCTTGCAAACTTTATTACACAAGCAAAATTAGATGCCGTTGGTGTCTTTGGTTATTCAGATGAAGACAAGACCGAAGCTTTAGCTTTATCAGACAAGGTGGATGCCGATGTGATCGCACAACGCGTCGAAACTTTGTCCGCATTAGCCGATGAAATGGTTTCTTTGCGTGCCCAAGCACGAATTGGTGAAAACGTCCGGGTTTTGATTGAGGATGCAGAACTGCAAGAAGGCCGCGCGGCACACCAGGGTCCTGAAGTTGATGGAACAACAACCTTTATTGGAACCAATTTTGTTGTAGGCCAATATGTGGATGCTGTAGTCATTGATTCCATGGGTGCGGATTTGGTAGCCAGTCCGCTATGAAACTACCAGCCTTCATAACTCCTAATTTCATCACCGTTATGCGATTGGTTTTCGTGCCAGTTGGTGCGTACACCTTGTTCAAAAATGGGGGAGATGACACCACCTGGCAGTACATCTCGTGGTGTGTATTTTTTGCTTTAGGAATATCAGATGTTCTAGATGGAAAGCTTGCTCGTAGCCGTGGAACTATTACAGAGTTTGGAAAGTTTTTAGATCCAGTTGCAGATAAGTTCATGATCGGTACAGCGATGATTTCACTGTCCATTCTTGATCGAATGCCGTGGTGGATCACAATTGTGATTTTGACCCGCGAAATTGGAATCACTATTTTCCGATTAGCTGTGATTAAACGTGGCGTGATCCCGGCCAATAAGGGCGGAAAGATCAAAGCCATGATGCAAGGCTTCGCAGTAGGCTTCTATGTGCTTCCTCTTGATGAGAGCCTGTATTGGTTCCGAGATGGGTTTATGTACGTGGCCATTGCGCTCACTATCTTTACCGGCGCTTACTATGTAAAGTCTGCCTTTACCACTAAGAAATAGCGACGAAGAGAGATTACTAATGGCGCTTTCTAACGAGATTCTTGGCTTTGCTGCCGAGATCGTTGAGCACTTGCGCCAACGCGGAGAAACAATTAGTACCGCAGAATCATTAACTGCAGGAGCCGTAAGTTCTGCATTGGTCACAATTTCAGGGGCATCCGATGTATTTGTCGGAGGAGTAACCGCCTACCGCGATGAAATCAAGGTTTCACATCTTGGTATTGATGCTGCAGTAATTGAAAAATATTCAGTCATCAGCGAAGAAGTAGCGATCGCGATGGCAAAAGGTGCAATTAAATCCTTTGGAACCACTTGGGCAATTGGCACGACAGGTGTGGCTGGCCCTAACCCGTTAGATGGCCATCCAGTGGGCGCGGTGTGGGTTGCCATCGAAGGCCCCATTAGCCACACCATCGAACTATCGTTGTCAGGTGAACGTGAATCTGTGCGAAACGCAGCTACATCAAGCGCGATAGCCACCTTTGCCCGTATCCTTAGACATCGAGCATAAAGAGCTCATCGAAACTTCGACACAAGAGAGGGGAATGACAATGGTTCTAGTTCGTGAAGCTGTAGGTCAGACCCTTCGCGCTGCTCGCACTTCGCAGGGTCGCACGCTTCGTGATGTTGCCCGCGATGCCCGAGTTTCTTTGGGATATTTATCCGAAGTAGAACGTGGCCAAAAAGAGGCTTCCTCTGAACTTCTTAATGCAATTTGCACAGCGCTCGGTCTGACACTTTCAGGAGTATTTTCACAAGTTGCTTCAGAGCTCAAGAGCCGTGAGGGCGTCACTCTCACTGTTGTCGATGCCGCTTAACAAGTACGCGCCACAAGTAGCAACTCATCGCCGTACACAAGCAGCAATTCTTGAGGCTACTAAAGGTTTAATTGCAACTACAGGGCTAAAAAAAATGTCCATGATCGAAATCGCAGATGCTTCACAAGTATCTCGTGCGACTTTGTATAACCACTACCGGGATAAAGAAAGTGTTTTAGCTGCCCTATGTGAATCTGAAATGGAACGCATAGTCACTCTTGCTCAAGGTGCCAGCGATGCTACAACAGCGTTGACACTGATATCTCAAGAAATTTCGCAAGACCCTGCCCTTGCTGCAATGCGTCGCAACGATCCAGAAATTTTAATGCAAGCTTTTTCCACGCAAGATCATCTGCTGTGGAAAGCTTTCGCAGTAGCAATTACTCATGTTGTTGGAGATGAAAAAAAGAGTGCATTAGTTGTTCGTTGGCTCCTGGGACAGACACTGTCTCCACTAACGCCAGAACAATCGCGCTCTCAAGCACAAGGTATTACCGGCATTGCGAATCTCTGACCTACGCGAGCGAATCACCCTGTCATTTGGTGATTCATGGGCACCATCATTCTCATCAGATATCGCATTATCTGAATTAGGTAGCAAAAGTGTGAACGAGGCCTTGGCTGCAGGTTATGAGCCAGATGTGATCTGGAAAGCGGTGTGCAAGGCCCATCCAAACGAGACAGAAAAGTACAAATACTAAAATGCCAGTTAGTTCTCACCGATATACGCAAGACCTCAATAAGCCTGCACTAGTTCTTGTGCACGGTTTGGGTTCTGCCGGCAGTATTTGGAAGAGCTTGGTTCCAGAGTTGTTAGAAAGTTTTACGGTCTATGCCATTGATCTTCCGGGGCATGGTGATGCGCCACTGAACGAAGGTGAAGAAATGGATCCACGTTCTCTGGCTCAGGCGATAGTTGATTACATGGTTTCTCAGGTGGGTGTTGAAAAGATGCACGTAGCTGGAAATTCACTGGGTGGGTGGATTGCGTTAGAAATGGCCGCACTTGCGCCCGATAATGTTTTAAGTGTCACCGCTTTAGCACCTGCAGGATTGTGGCATGAACAACCACCACGAAAGTTGCCACCAAGTCTTGACGCACGAATCCTGGCCAAGATTTCACAATATTTCATGAAAACCGCGTATCGAATTCCACTGCTAAAAGCTATTGGTTACAAGAAGATTACACATTTGTGGCGCGAATTAAGTTTTGAATCGTGCCGCGATTCTGTCATTGCGATGGCCAAATCAAAGGGTTATATGCCGATGTGGCATGGTGCCAATGGACGCAGGTTTGAAGCTGTCGTACCTGAAAAGGTAAAGCTTTCGGTAGTTTTTGGAGATTCCGATTTGATGTTGCCAGAAAAGATTGCACAGGAAAAAAGTGTTGCACCGCCACATTCACGGTGGATTGTTGTCGATAATTGCGCGCATGTGATTATGTGGAACTATCCAACACTAACGGTCGATCTGATCAAGAAGACAACATTGCTGGCGTCATAGAAACGCCTTAGCAAAAAACCTCTAACACCCAGGGATTCTTTGTATCACCTTCGATTAATTCACACTCAAATTTCTGGGCAACAATCTTTTGAAATTCTTCCGGAGTCTTTGGTATCTGCGAAGCCGTCAATATTTCATGGGTAACTTCACCACGAGTTTTCTTGGACATATGAGTGATGACTTTTTTAACGCCAGCAACTCGTGTGAAAACTTTAACTTCCACAGTTATCGCGATGGGGGATTGCCAGACAGTTTGATAGGTTGATGAGCGGCAGTCGATTATTAATTCTGTTTCGGCTCCATCTAACGCCTGTGCCACTTGGGCAGCCATCTTTTTGTTGTTGATTTTTTCTTTGTATGGTGCGATCGGATCCATGGGGCGAAGAACCCCGTACTTGGCCGAAATAATGGCGATCGAACTCTGGCCAGTTTTCTGTTGTGCCTTGTTCAGGCGCTCCCACCCCAAAGCTGCGTAGAGAACCCCTGTATAGACCTGGACGGCAGGGCCTGGAGAGGCTGATTTCTTCTCTGAAGGCGGCAACAAGATCAACATTGGCCCAGTATGCCCGTGGCGACACGCTGTGGCCTTGTCAGTAGGCCCTGATACCTTTCGAACAGATGTTCGGATAAACTTATCCCGTACAACCAGAGCGGTTCCAACCTCCGCCCGCATGCGATCCACACCTTGTGTGGGGGTCAAGCGGTCCGTCGTTGGGTCTCCGTACCTTCTGGGCCAGACCAAAACGTTTTTGCATAACGCAGGACGTTCTATCGAAAGGAATGTAAGTGGCTACTGAAAAAAGTAACAAAGCTAACGATGCAGCACAAGATAAAGCCAACAGCGAACGCCAAAAAGCGCTCGACACAGCCCTAGCCCAGATCGAACGTCAATTTGGTAAAGGCTCAGTAATGAAGATGTCAGAGCGACAGAACACTGTTATCGAAGTTATTCCAACAGGTTCAATCGCACTAGATATCGCACTTGGTATTGGTGGACTTCCACGCGGTCGTGTTGTTGAAATTTACGGACCAGAATCTTCAGGTAAGACAACTCTTACCTTGCATGCAATTGCTAATGCTCAAAAAGCTGGCGGAATCTGCGCATTCATCGATGCAGAGCATGCATTTGATTCAGAGTATGCAAAGAAGCTTGGCGTTGACATTGATGCACTGCTAGTTTCACAACCAGATACTGGTGAGCAAGCTTTAGAAATCATGGACATGCTTATTCGTTCAGGTGCACTTGATCTAGTTGTAGTTGACTCAGTTGCAGCACTTGTTCCTCGCGCTGAAATTGAAGGCGAGATGGGTGACTCACATATGGGTCTACAAGCTCGTTTGATGTCTCAAGCACTTCGTAAAATTACTGGTGCACTTCACCAGTCAAAGACAACAGCGATCTTTATTAACCAGCTTCGCGACAAGATCGGTGTCTTCTTTGGTTCACCAGAGACAACTACAGGTGGTAAGGCGCTTAAGTTCTACGCATCAGTTCGCTTAGATATCCGTCGTATTGAAACCCTTAAAGATGGCCAGGAATCAGTCGGTAACCGTACCCGTGTAAAGGTTGTCAAGAACAAAATGGCTCCACCATTTAAGCAAGCAGAGTTCGACATCATTTACGGAACTGGAATTTCACGTGAAGGTTCATTGATCGACATGGGTGTAGATATTGGTATCGTCAAGAAATCAGGAGCTTGGTACACCTACGAAGCTGATCAACTAGGTCAGGGTAAAGAAAATGCTCGTGCATTCCTCTTGGATAACCCAGATCTTGCCAATGATATTGAGACAAAGATCCGCGCACACTTTGTTCCGGTCGAGGTTGATCCAGCGTTAGTTGCTGCCATCGATGAGGCCGCCGCAGAGGTGGATTTCTAAACTCCAATGTTGGAGTACTCCAAAGTTGACCACGAGGCTGACCCTTACTCAATTGCAAACACCATCGCATTAAATGCGCTGGTCGCGCGGGCCAAGAGTAAGGGTGAGCTCCTGGCTCACCTAAAAAAGCGCGGAGTCGAAGATGATGTTGCGCATGCAACCATCTTTAGACTTCAAGAAAAAGGATTGATTAACGATTCTGAATTCGCAAAAGCGTGGACTCAATCTCGACATACCTCCAAGAAACTATCCAAAAGAATTATCGCTGGCGAACTCCGCACTCGGGGAGTAGATCAGCAAAGTATCGATGAGGCGTTAGATGAGATTGATGATGAATCTGAATATCGCACCGCTTTTTCTTTGGCGATGCGCAAGTACAGCACAATGAGTCGTTTTGAGGCTGAGGTTCAGATTCGCAGAATTCAATCACTTCTGCAGCGAAAAGGTTTTTCCTTTTCAACTATTTCGCGAGTTATTCGCGAGCTAGGTATTCAGTCAGACGAGCAGCGGTAGCAACTACTGCAGCGGCATGAATGCGGCCTGGTTGACGTCCTAGACGTTCGATCGGGCCGCTAATGCTTACTGCCGCAATTACCTTGCCATTAGGTGCACGAACTGGGGCAGATACTGAAGCAACTCCTGCTTCGCGTTCTCCGACAGATTGTGCCCACCCGCGACGACGATCCGCCGAAAGTTGTGCTGCGGTAAAGCGAGCATTGGTTAGACCACGATGAATTTTTTCGGAGTCTTCCCATGCCAACAAAATTTGCGCCGCAGAACCTGCCTGCATAGTTAATGCCGCACCGACAGGCACAGAGTCCCGTAAACCTGACAGACGCTCTGCCACCGCAACACAAATGCGTAGATCGCCTTGGCGGCGATACAACTGAGCACTTTCTCCCGTTGCATCACGTAGCGCCGACAGTGCAGGGGCAGCGGCGGCAAGTAAACGATCCTCACCTGCAGCAGCGCCTAACTCGGCTGAACGCGGTCCTAAAACAAAACGTCCCGTTAGATCTCGGGCAACTAAGCGATGAAATTCGAGTGCCACAGCTAATCGGTGGGCGGTAGGGCGGGCGATGCCAGTTGCGGTCACCAGCTCTGCAAGTGAATGCGGGCCAGCTTCTAGCGTGCTTAGAATTGACACCGCTTTGTCTAATACGCCAACTCCGCTATTCTTTGTGTTCACAGAGTGATATTAGCATCTCAGTATCTGATACCTCAAGTTGGAACGAAAAAGGAGCACTAGGGCCGTGGGTAAAACGTTAGCGGAAAAGATTTGGGCAGAGCATGTCGTTCGCTCGGCGCAAGGTGAACCAGATCTTGTTTACATCGATCTGCATTTAATCCATGAAGTAACTAGCCCACAAGCATTTGATGGCTTGCGCCTGGCAGGTCGCCCGGTACGTCGCCCTGATCTCACGATTGCTACCGAAGATCACAATGTTCCGACACTTAACATTGATAAGCCGATTGCCGACCCGGTCTCAAAGCTGCAGGTCGATACCTTGCGTGCAAACTGTAAAGAGTTCGGCGTACGTATCCATTCGCTAGGGGATAAGGACCAAGGCGTCGTTCACGTTGTTGGACCTCAACTTGGAATCACGCAACCCGGTATGACAATCGTGTGCGGAGATTCGCATACTTCAACACATGGTGCTTTTGGTGCGCTCGCTTTTGGTATCGGAACATCTGAAGTCGAACATGTTCTAGCTACTCAAACTTTGCCATTGCTTCGTCCAAAGACCATGGCAATCAATGTAGAAGGCACATTAAAGCCTGGCGTTACTTCGAAAGACATTATTCTTGCAATCATTGCAAAGATTGGTACCGGTGGCGGTCAAGGTTATGTCATCGAATACCGTGGAAGCGCAATTCGTGCACTATCGATGGAATCCCGAATGACTGTCTGCAACATGTCAATCGAAGCCGGTGCACGTGCAGGATTAATTGCCCCAGATCAAACGACCTTTGATTACATCAAGGGCAAGCCGCATGCACCTGAAGATTTTGATGCAGCCCTTGCTTATTGGAAAACATTATTTACAGATGCAGATGCGAAATTTGATGTCGAAGTTAATCTGAACGCAGATGAACTAGAGCCATTTGTAACGTGGGGAACTAACCCTGGCCAAGGACTTCCGCTCAACGGTGTCGTGCCAAACCCTGCAGATTTTGCAGACACTGAAGCCCGAACCGCTGCAGAGCGCGCTCTTGTTTACATGGGTCTTGAAGCTGGAACACCACTTAAGAAGATAGCAATTGACACTGTTTTCTTGGGCTCTTGCACCAATGGTCGCATCGAAGATTTGCGGGCGGCAGCTGATGTTTTGAAGGGTAAGAAGATCGCTTCAACTCTTCGCATGTTGGTTGTTCCTGGCTCTGCGCGAGTTCGACTTGAAGCAGAAGCTGAAGGGCTAGACAAAGTCTTTCTTGATGCAGGAGCTGAATGGCGCAATGCAGGTTGCTCAATGTGTCTCGGCATGAACCCTGATCAACTTGCAGTTGGTGAGCGTTCTGCATCAACTTCAAACCGAAACTTTGAGGGCCGTCAAGGTAAGGGTGGAAGAACTCACTTGGTAAGTCCACTTGTTGCAGCTGCAACCGCGCTGCGTGGAACCCTGTCTTCGCCTGCGGATCTGTAAGGAGCAACTGACCATGGAAAAATTCATCACTCATGTTGGAACTGGCGTTCCACTTCGTCGTAGCAATGTAGATACCGATCAAATCATTCCTGCTGTTTACTTAAAGCGCGTTACCCGAAGCGGTTTTGAAGATGGCCTTTTTGCAGCTTGGCGCAATGATCCTGAATTTGTCCTTAATCAACCTGCCTATAAGAGCGGAACAGTTCTGGTAGCGGGTGCGGATTTCGGTACAGGCTCATCACGTGAACACGCAGTGTGGGCGCTTCAGAACTATGGTTTCAAGGTAGTTATCTCTAGCCGCTTTGCCGACATTTTCCGCGGCAATTCACTTAAGGGTGGCCTGTTAACCATCATCCTTGATCAATCCGAGGTAGAAGCGATGTGGGATGCAATTGAAGCCGATCCAACAACTGCGATCACGGTGGATCTAGAAAACCGCGCAGTTTCTTATGCCGGCAAGAGCTTGCCTTTTGCGATCGATGACTACACACGATGGCGCTTAATGGAAGGTCTCGATGACATCGGCTTGACCTTAAAACAGACTGATTTCATTGACTCTTTTGAAAAAAATCGTCCCGCATACAAACCTGCAACGCTGCCAATTCGTTCTTAGACCTGCAAAACAAGGGTAAATCAAGGTTTTTTTCACAGGGTGAGTTGAGTTGTTTAAAACTCTCAATCAATGATTTAGAGTTTTCTACGCATAAAAAGCGCATTTTTTAAGGATTTTCAATAAATAAAATAATGCGACACGCGCATTCCAATAACGTACTCACCCCTTGTATGCGCGTAAGTTTATGAACACGTTAGGCAGTTGCCTAACATTTACGCGTAAATAAGGGGATTTCAATGAATAAGGCCCAATTCATTGCTGCGTTAGCACCACACTTCAACGACAGCAAGAAGGAAGCAGCTCACGCTGTAGATATCGTTTTTGACACAATCGTTCGCAACCTTTCAAAGGGCGAAGATGTAATGATCAACGATTTCGGTAAGTTCAAGAAGGTTGACCGCAAGGCACGTATGGGACGTAACCCATTCACCGGCGAGACAATCAAGATCAAGGCTTCAAAGAAGGCTCGCTTCCTACCTGCAAAGGCACTGAAGGAAGTTATCTCAGGAGATCGCAAGCTTGCTCCAGCACCAAAGCCAGAGCCAAAGGTTGTTGCTAAGCCAGCAGCTAAGAAGGCAGCTCCAAAGAAGGCTGCTAAGAAGGTTGCTAAGAAGGCAGCTAAGAAGTCACCTGCTAAGAAGAAGCCAGCAGCGAAGAAGGTTGTAAAGAAGGCTAAGAAGAAGTAATTCTTTTTAACTTTAGAAACGGGGTCGGCTAACGCTGGCCCCGTTTTTGCATGTGCAGCACTACTATTAATGCCATGACGGAGTACAAGATCTCTTACGCTCCACCAATAGGAAAGCCACTCGGCACAAACTTCGCCTTTAAGATAGGCACCAAGGTGGTTATTCCACTTCTTAACTTGGTAGGAAAAAAAGTATGGCGCGGGGGCGAAAACCTTCCACAATCCGGCAAGATTATTGTTGCTAGCAACCATGTCTCTTACTTAGATGTTTTATTCTTAACGCACTTTCTTTTTCGCAATGGCCGAGCCCCCCGATATATTGGCAAAGAGGGTGTGTTTAAAGTTCCGGTAATTGGAAAAGTTATTTTGGCCGCGGGCATGGTTCCAGTTGCAAGAGAAAGCAAGGATGCTTCCAAAGCCCTTGATCACGCAATAAGGCTGTTAAATGTTGGACACTGTGTTGGCGTTTATCCAGAAGGTACGTTAACTCGTGACCCAAATGGTTGGCCCATGGTTGCTAAGACCGGCTTAGCGCGCTTGGCAATCGCAACACAGACCCCAGTTATTCCTATAGCTCAATGGGGATCCCAGATCGTGATGCCTACCTATGAAAAGAGAATCAAATTTTTTCCACGCACGCCCATCAAGATCTTGGTTGGAAAACCACTTGATCTCTCGCCTTGGTATGGAAAAGAAAATGACCAAGATGCATTACGCGAAGCCACTGCCTTTGTCATGCGTGAGCTCACAAATTTGCTAGAAGAGCTACGGGGCGAAAAGCGTCCAGTGGAAATCTTTGACCCCCACAATTCAAATCTGCCTAGAACCGGAAACTTTAAGAAGGCAAAGAAGAAGTGAGCAAGGTCGTAGTTCTTGGCGCAGGTCAGTGGGGAACCACAATGGCGCAAGTTCTTTGCGATGCTGGAAACCATGTATTGATGTGGGGGCGCAGTCAAGAATTAGTTGATGAAGTAAATCAAAAGCACACAAATTCCAAGTACTTAGATGACAGTGTTTTGCCGGTTGGCCTGAAAGCAACCTCTTCATTAACTGAAGCTTTTGAATACTCCAACATTTACGTCTTGGCAGTTCCTGCTCAAACTCTGCGCGAGAATCTAATCAACTGGAAGCCCATGTTCGAACCAAATGCCTTGATCATTAGTACGTTAAAGGGCATTGAAGTAAGCACGATGTCGCGAATGACTGAAATCATTTCAGAGGTACTAGAGACCCACAATGTCGCCATCATTACAGGGCCGAACTTGGCCAATGAACTTGTTTTACGCCAGCCAGCTGGGGCAGTTGCAGCAGCTCCGACAATCGCAATCGCTGAAAAAGTTCAACAATTGTTTACGACTCCGTATTACAGGGTGTACACATCCGTCGATGTTCTAGGGTGCGAATTAGCTGGCGCAATTAAAAGTGTGATCGCGCTGGCAGTTGGAATGTCAATTGGTATGGGCTATGGCGAAAATACTCAAGCAATGTTGATTACGCGCGGGCTAAACGAAGTTGCACGTTTATGTGCAGCACATAATGCCGATCCGCTCAGTGCAGCAGGACTTGCTGGCATGGGCGACTTAGTTGCAAGTTGTGGATCAGCCCTTTCTCGAAATCGCACCTTTGGCGAAGTTTTAGGAAAAAGCGGATCAATGGATGTTGCCAGAACTACAGTGGCAAAGACCGTTGAAGGCGTGGCTTCGTCAAGTGCGGTTCTGGAAATCTCACACCGAGTAGGCATAGAAGTGCCCGTTATTGAAGCGGTGGCAGATGTGGTTTCAGGATCTTTGACTCCTGAGCAAGCAATAGATCGACTTATGGAAATTACTACCAAGGCGGAGAATTTCATTCGATGAGCCAAAAAACTGTAGCGATTATTTGTGGGGGACCAAGCAGCGAACATGAAGTTTCTTGTGTTTCTGGTGGCGGTGTTTTAAAAGGTTTAGACACCACACTCTTTACTCCGGTTTTGATTGGAATTACAAAGGCCGGCAAATGGGTAAGTCTTGAAAACAACTACCCGCTGGCAATAGTTAACAAAGTGATGCCCACAATTGAAGACAACGGAACATCAGTTGCACTGGCCCAAGGCGGACTAGTAATCGATGGAAAGTTCGTTCATGTGGATTGTGTGTTTCCAGTTCTTCATGGCGAATTTGGCGAAGACGGAAAGATTCAGCAGTTACTAGAAGATGTTGGTGTTGCCTACGTGGGCAGCGGCGTTACGGCATCTGCAGCTGCGATGGATAAGGCACGAGCCAAAGAGCTATTTTCTGCAGCAGGCATGAAAGTTGCACCTGGTTTTGTTGTGAAAAAAGGTGACGCCTATCCTGATCCGCAGGCAATTACTTATCCAGTCTTTGTAAAGCCATCAAGTGGTGGATCAAGTCGCGGTACTCACAAAGTTAAATCACCAGATCAACTTGGCCCGGCAATTGATGATGCATTTACATACGATGACAAAGTTTTGATTGAAAATGCGATCAATGGTCGTGAATTAGAGTGCGCAGTTCTTGAGCGCGATGGAACCAGCTACGCATCCGTTGTTGGCGAAATCGTGGTTAATCCTCAATTCGAATTCTATGATTTTGAGGCAAAGTATTTAGATGATGCCACTACCGTGAAAATTCCAGCAGCAATCCCGGAAGAAGATGCGCAATTGATTCAGATTGCTGCGATGCAGGCTTTTGATGCTCTAGGTTGTTCTGGACTAGCGCGTTGTGATTTCTTCTATACCCATGACAACCAAATTATTATCAATGAGATCAACACGATGCCAGGTTTTACGGGAACTAGTGTGTATCCAAAATTATGGGATGCAACCGGGGTTAGCTACAGCGCACTTATTTCGGGATTGATCGATTCTGCCCTTAGTAAGTAGGCAAGAAAATTAGCTCAGGTGTGTAACTGGGCAAGTCAAAGTGCGAGTAATTCCAGGAACGCCTTGCACCTTTGAAAGAACCAGACGACCAAACTCTTCCATGCTTGCAGCTTCAGCACGCATGATTACATCGTAAGGACCAGTAACACCTTCGGACAAAGTAACGCCAGGGATCTTTGCTACAGCATCTGCAACTCCTGTTGCCTTGCCAACTTCAGTTTGGATCAAGATGAAAGCCTGTACTGACATGAGAAGTCCCTTCTGGTCGATGGCTCAACGCTACCGCAGATGAGCCCGACGAGGTAGTCCAATAGGCTAAGCGGTATGAACTTCGATGAGGCAGAGGTAATTGCCGCACTGGCACGTATCTTTGGTACAACGGGCCGAGGTGTCGAGATCGGGATTGGTGATGACGCCGCCGTTGTAAAAACTTCTGAACGCACTGCGATTACAACAGATGTTGCCGTTGAAGGAACTCATTTCAATACGGCGTGGAGCAGTGCTTTTGATATTGGTCGAAAGATCACCGCGGCAAATCTTGCAGATGTATATGCAATGGGCGGTTCACCCAGGTACTTGGTTGCTGCGGTAACACTTACGGGACAAGAGTCCACCGAATGGATTGAAGAACTTGCCGAAGGCATCGCACACGAGGCAAGCAGTTGCGGTGCATATGTTGTAGGAGGCGATTTAGCTAAAGGGCCGTGTATCTCTATTTCAATAACTGCAATAGGCCAGATTGATACCGCAATCACTAGATCCGGTGCGCAGGTGGGTGATTCGATTTATATCTCTTCATTGCCAGGGTGGTCAGCGGCAGGACTTGCGATCATTGAGAAAGATTTAGATGGGGATATAGCGTTGCATGCGGTCTCTGAGTTTTCTGCGCCAACAGTTGATTACTCAGCTGCGGTTCAATTTTCAAATGCAAAAGCTTCTTCAATGTGCGATGTGAGTGATGCTTTGATAATTCAGGCAGAGCAAGTTGCTCAAGCATCAGGAGTTCATTTTGCTATTGATAAAGAATTGATCCGCAGCCAGCCTGAGTTTGTTACCTTAAGTGAATTGGCCGAATCAGTGGGTGAAGATGTCTGGCAATGGATTCTGGCCGGGGGCGAGGATCATGTATTTCTGGCAACAGGAAAAGATTTAGGTGGATTTTGTATTGGCTTAGTCAAAGAAGGTGCGGGCGTAAGTGGCGTAGAAATGAAAAAAGCGCCAGATACCTGGCGCCACTTTCAATAAGAAAACTTTAGATTAACGTGTAACTTTTCCAGCCTTTAGGCATGAAGTACAAACGTTTTGACGCTTTGCAGTTCCACCAACAAGGGTGCGAACGCGCTGGATGTTTGGATTCCAACGACGACGGGTCTTGACCTGTGAGTGAGAAACGTTGTTTCCAAAGCTTGGGCCTTTGCCACAGATATCGCATGTTGATGCCACAGCGGTACTCCTTTTAATTAATCTGTTGAACTCGTTCCAATGGGAACAGGGCGTAAGGGTACCCCGTAGGCGGGGGATGAAGCCAATTTCGCCCCAGATGAAGCAACTCTCATGCTCAGGTAAGGCAGATAATCCTGATTGCGGGGGAGAATGCTCGCGTGGCCACACTCGAGAGCAAGGTTTCAGCCGTTGTTGGCGACCGTACCGCAAAGGTTCTCAACACCGTTTTTGGGATCAGCACCGTTGGAGATCTGGTGCGCCACTATCCGCGCAGGTACATGATCCGCGGCGAATTGTCCGATATCTCGCAACTACGCGAAGGCGATGAGACCACAATTTTGGCGCAGATTTATTCAACAACTAATCGACCCTTGCGCGGACGCAAAGGAAGCATTCTTGAAGTAGTTGTCACCGACGGCACGGACAAGTTGTCGCTGACATTTTTCAACCAAGCCTGGCGCGAAAAAGATTTAAAGGTTGGGCGACAAGGACTTTTTGCCGGAAAAGTTGGAGTCTTCAATAATAAGAAGCAGTTGGCCCACCCTGATTACGAGTTGATCCCTGATGGCTCAGATGTGGATTCAGCGGTAGAAGGCTTTGCAGGAAAGTTTCTCCCTGTTTATCCAGCCTCGTCAAAGCTGCCATCCTGGAAAATTTCTCAATGTGCCCAACTTGCCATCGGCGCGTTAGATGAAATTGAAGATTTTTTACCAGAAAGTATTCGCGATAGACACAAGTACCCAACTTTGCAACAAGCGTTAGTACAACTGCATCAACCTGCCGATCTGGATCATGCAGAAAATGCACGTGAGCGCCTTACTTTTGATGAGGCTTTTCTGCTGCAAGCACTTTTAGTTATACGCCGCAATCAATTAAAGAAGTTGAATTCAACTTCACGAAAGAGAATTTCCGGCGGTCTACTTGATGCCTTTGATAAATCCTTGCCATTTGAATTAACTGCGGGGCAAATCGCTGTGTGCAAAGAGATTGAAAGCGATTTAGCTCAGCCACATCCGATGCATCGATTACTTCAGGGCGAAGTTGGATCGGGTAAAACAATCGTTGCTTTGCGTGCCATGTTGGCAGTCGTTGACAGCGGCGGACAGGCAGCGTTGTTAGCACCTACCGAAGTTTTAGCTGCCCAACACCTTCGCACAATTGAAAAACAATTAGGAACTTTGGCGCAAGGCGGAATGCTTGGTGGCTCAGATGCGGGAACCCAAGTAACGCTCATTACCGGATCACAATCGGCACAGGCCAGACGAGAAGCACTTGCAAAGGCTGCAGATGGAACTGCCGGGATCGTGATTGGTACTCATGCGTTGTTAGGTGAATCAGTTGTTTTCAAAGATCTTGGTTTAATTGTCGTTGATGAGCAACATAGATTTGGTGTTGAGCAACGAGATGCTTTGAAAGAAAAAGCGGTACTGCCTCCGCACTTGCTCGTAATGACAGCAACCCCAATTCCTAGAACTGTCGCCATGACTGTTTTTGGTGATTTAGATGTTTCAACTTTGCGCGAGCTTCCATTAGGTCGCCAACCAATTACAACTCATGTGGTTCCTGTAAAGGAGAAACCAAATTATATGGAGCGAGCTTGGCAACGAATTCGGGAAGAAGTGGAACAAGGCCACCAGGCATATGTTGTTGCACCTCGAATTTCGGCCGATCCTGATGCAGGGGCGGATGCAGATTTAGATTTTCTTTTCGGTGAAGAATCAGATGAAATTTCATCGGTGGAAGAGCTTGCGCCGATGTTGCATGCAGGCCCCTTGCAAGGGCTCAAAATCGCTATTTTGCATGGTCGTTTAGCCGCAGATGAAAAAGACGCAACTATGCAGGCCTTTACTAAGGGAGAGATTGATGTTTTGGTCTCAACAACAGTCATTGAAGTTGGAGTGGATGTTCCCAACGCAACAATTATGGTGATCATGGATGCTGACAGATTTGGTGTTTCTCAATTGCACCAATTAAGAGGTCGTGTAGGCCGCGGAACATCACCTGGTCTTTGCCTATTGGTCTCGCATTGTGAAGAGTTAACTCCTGCACGCGAGCGACTAAATGCAGTAGCTGCAACTGTCGATGGCTTTGAACTTTCCAGAATCGATCTTGAACAAAGACGTGAAGGAGATGTTCTAGGTGCCAGCCAATCTGGAACCCAATCACACTTGCGTTTATTGCGGGTCTTGCGTGATGAATCCTTGATTGAGCTCGCTCGAGAAGATGCCGACCAATTGATTGCTACAGATAATGATTTAACCAACTATCCTTTGCTCAAGAAAGAGCTGGCGCAATTACAGCGCGATCAAGCGGTCGACTACTTAGATAAGGGTTAGTACATTGAGAATCATTGCAGGTGTTGCTCGCGGTCGAACTTTGGGTTCTGTTGCAGGTGCGACTAGACCAACTTCAGATCGGGCACGCGAAGGTCTTTTCTCATCACTACTTTCCGAATTTGGAAGTTTCGAAGGTCTACATGTACTTGATCTCTTTGGGGGATCTGGGGCGATTGGGCTGGAATCACTATCCCGCGGTGCAACCTTGGTACATGTCGTGGAAAAGGATGATGAAGCTCAAAAAACAATTGAAAATAATTATGAGCTTGTTAAGAAATCTAACCCAAGTGGAAAGCTGCAACTCTTTGGAATGAGTGCGGAACGATTCTTAAAAGACGTACCGAAAACGAAGTACCACTTGGTCTACATCGATCCTCCGTATGATTTCAGCAATCAAGCAGTAGAAGATGTTTTGAGTGCGTTGTATGACGGAGAATTCTTAAGTAGTGATGCTTTTATTGCAGTTGAACGTACTGCGCGAGGGGCTCAATTTATTTGGCCTGATGCCTATACACCCGCTCGTGAGCGAAATTATGGGCAAGCGACCATTTATTACGCTAATTACCAGCCTTAAGAATGGATTACTTGGCGCCATCTTGCTAGCGTTTGCGCCATGAAGCGCGCGGTATGCCCAGGATCATTTGATCCGATCACATATGGACATCTGGACATCATCGAACGCGCAGCTCAGCAATTTGATCATGTAGTTGTTGCAGTGTTGGAGAACAGAACGAAAGCCAGCCTTTTCACTGTCCAAGAGCGAATTTCCATGATCTCCGAGGTCACAAGCAAGTTTTCAAATGTATCGGTGGATTCCTGGAGTGGGCTCTTGGTGGACTACTGCAAGAGTAATTCGATTCAAGCCATTGTGAAGGGGCTTCGTGCAGTTTCAGATTTTGATTATGAACTTCAAATGGCACAAGTTAATTTACAAGGCTCTGGTGTAGAGACGATGTTCATGGCAACTGCACCAACTCACTCATTTCTCTCATCATCTCTGGTGAAAGAGTTAGCTCACTACAACGGAGATGTTTCAACGATGGTGCCGCCATCAGTTAACGAAGCACTCAAGCTACGAATAGCGGGGAAGTAATTATGAATTCAGTTGAAAAATTAACTGCAGCGATCACAATGGTCGAAGAAGCCCGCGGTGTCCCACTTTCAGCAAGCTGTGTTGTACATCGTGCCGAGATGCTCGAAGTTTTAGATGATGCTCGTGAATCATTACCGACTGATTTTGAATCTGCCAGAAAAATTATTGAAACAAGAGATGCCATTATCGAAGAGGCTCGAGTAAGTGCAGAGCAAATGATTGCTATTGCACGTGAAGATGTTGCCCAAATGGTGGAGCAAACATCGATTGTGCAAATTGCACGAGATGAAGCCCGCAAAATTCTCGATGATGCACGAGAGACCGCTGAAATTGAGAAGGCCGAAGTAGAGGAATACATCGATGGTCGCCTTGCAACTCTTGAAGTAATCTTGAATAAAACTATGGATGCGGTTTCACGTGGTCGAGATCGACTTGCTGGGGCAAATGATAAGGATGTTTTGTCTCAACTTGCAGATGAAAACTAATCACGAAGGCTAGTTCGAAAGCATCCTCATGAGTAAACAACCTGATTCATTTCAACTCAATACATATGAACTGCCTCGTCGTGCGGGCGAGATGAAAGAGTATGTCCTGGATATCCCAGTAAAAGAAAAGTTTGGTGTTGATTTAATAGCGGTGCCAGCAGGGGAATTCATTGAAGTTGATGCGCGCCTTGAATCAGTCACCGAAGGAATTTTGCTCAGCGCCGATGTCTACGCAGTTGCCAAAGGTGAATGCATTCGGTGCCTGGATCCAGTTGAAATTGTGATTGATCGTAAGATTCAAGAGCTCTATAACTATGAGCCAACAAATGAGCGTGGCAAGAAAAAGAAGAAGCAAGAAGAAACCCTTGAGGATTTAGAGATCGAGGATGAGCTCATGATGGATGGGGACATCATGAATCTTGAAACCCCGATTCGAGATGCGGTTGTTCTTTCCCTGCCAATTAACCCTTTATGTGACCAGGATTGCCCGGGACTGTGCCCTGAATGCGGCGGAAAATGGGCTGAACTGCCAGAAGATCACGCACATCAGAGCGTTGATGCGCGGTGGGCGGGCCTGAGCGGGCTTAATCTCGACGATCCCGATTTCAAGATTTAGCCCTTTTGAGGGATACTTCTCCTCTGCGGCCTCGTTGCCGCTGTCATGATTGAGAAGAGGTTAGAACAGTGCCAGTACCAAAGCGAAAAATGTCGCGTTCAAAGACGCGTTCACGTCGTAGCCAGTGGAAAACTACTGCAGCAGCTCTTTCAACATGTGGTCAGTGCCAGCAACCAAAGTTGCAGCACACTGCTTGCCCAACATGCGGTACATACAACCGTCGTCAGGTATTAGAGGTCTGATCTGAGCTCCATGCTCAGTGAGCAGCTGGGAGTAACACTCGACCCAGCTTTGCTTGAGTTGGCTTTTACACACCGATCATTTGCATATGAATCGGGAAGTAAAGAAACTAATGAACGGCTCGAATTTCTTGGTGACTCAGTCCTTGGCTTGATTGTCACCGAAGAGTTGTACAAACGATATCCAGAATTTGATGAGAGTCGTTTATCGCCATTGCGTTCAGGTGTTGTTAATATGCGTGCGCTCGCAGATATTGCTCGAGGGTTACAACTAGGTCAGTACATCCGCCTTGGAAAAGGTGAGGAAGTTACAAATGGCCGCGATAAAAACTCGTTGCTTGCAGATGCACTTGAAGCGCTGATCGGTGCGATTTATTTGCAGTTTGGTTTTGCGCGTTGCACAGAAATTGTGCGCGGCCTGATTACGCCCACGATGGATTCAGCGGTAGCTCGCGGTGCGGGCCTTGATGGAAAGACTGCGTTACAAGAGCTCGCAGCGGCATTGGGTAAAGGCACCCCCGAATACATTGTTAGTGAAGATGGACCTGATCATGATAAAAACTTCACCGCCGTTGCGATGTTAGCCGGGGAAGCGTTAAGTCAGGGAACTGGAAAGAGTAAGCGAGAGGCTGAACAAGTTGCAGCCCGCGCAGCCTATGAGGCTTTAAAAACTGCCAATCCGCAAGGCTGAATTCGTCAAAATCACGCTCAATAGGCGATAGGTTTACCGCGTGTATTTGAAGAGTATGACGCTCAAGGGCTTTAAGTCCTTCGCTTCTGCAACCACTCTTCGACTAGAGCCTGGCATCACCTGCGTGGTTGGCCCTAACGGTTCAGGAAAATCAAATGTTGTAGACGCCCTGACCTGGGTTATGGGTGAGCAAGGGGCAAAGTCACTGCGCGGCGGAAAGATGGAAGATGTCATTTTCGCGGGCACAAGCGGTCGAGCTCCGCTTGGTCGCGCCGAAGTGTCGCTCACAATTGATAACAGCGATGGCGCACTTCCAATTGATTACACAGAAGTAACTATTTCTAGAATTTTGTTTCGCAATGGGCAAAGTGAATACCAAATCAACGGTGAAGCGTCACGCTTACTAGATATTCAAGAACTGCTCAGCGATTCAGGCATTGGTCGCGAGATGCATGTGATTGTTGGACAAGGTCAGCTTGATGCAATTTTGATGGCAACGCCTGAAGATCGACGTGGATTTATTGAAGAAGCCGCTGGTGTTCTAAAGCACCGTAAGCGCAAAGAAAAAGCGCTTCGTAAATTAGATTCGATGCAGGCCAACCTTGCGCGCGTTCAAGATTTAACAGTTGAACTTCGTCGCCAACTTCGCCCATTAGGTAAGCAGGCAGAGGTCGCTAAGAAGGCTGCAACTATTCAGGCCGACTTACGTGATGCTAAGCTTCGTTTGTTAGCCGATGACTTTATTTCTATGTCAAAGACGCTAGAACTAGAAGTTGCTGATGAAAATGCGCTTCGAGATCGCAGAGCTGGCGTTGAAAGCGAACTAGATGCGGTCAGACGCCGCGAAGAAGCTTTAGATGCACAAGCTGCATATGAAAGCCCATTGCTAGTGGCTGCACAAGAAACTTTTTACAACTTAAACTCACTGCGCGAAAAGTTCCGTGGAACTCAAAGCTTGGCACAAGAGCGTTCACGATTCCTGAATGAAGAAGCCGAAGAAGCTCGCACATCAGGTCGAGATCCTGAAAGTTTGGATGCCGAAGCACGGACACTTCGTTTAGAAGAAACTCAACTTCGTGCAGATGTACTGTCCGCTCAGCAACAATTGGCACAGGCAACTACAGCTCTGGCCCAGGCAGAAGCTGCGCTAAAAAGTGATGAAGACACTATCGCTGCCGCGATGCGTGCAATTGCTGATGCGCGTGAAGGAACTGCCCGTCAAGAAGGCCACATTAAATCTTTGAATGCACGCCTTGAAGCGATCACTGAAGAAATCGAGCGTTTAACTAAGGCACGCGATGATGCGCAAAACCGAGTTGATCAAGCTAAGCAGCAATATTCAGCGTACGAACTTGAAATTGCTAGTGCTGATTCAGGCGAACTCGGTTTAGATTCGCAATACGAAAACGCTAAATCAATGTTGGACGGTGCAAAACAAAAGCACGCCGAATTAGTTGATGCAGAGCGCGCCGCAGATCGCGAGAGAAATGCGGTCGAATCCAAGCTTGAGGCGATGCAGTTGACTTCACAAACCAGAGATGGCGCATCGGCGCTTTTGCGCGATTCTCGCGGTGTGGCAATTCTGGGAAGCATTGCTGGGTTAATCGAAATTGATAACGGTTGGGAAGCCGCTGCCGCCGCAGCACTTGGCACACTAGCTGATGCCGTAGTTGTTAAGGATCTTTCATCTGCAGTTACTGCTCTAACAACGCTTCGTAATGAAAACCTGGGTCAAGCCGATGTCCTTGTCTACGAACCTGGGCAAAGTGCCAACTCAACAATTCCTGCTGGTTTAAATCCACTGTCTGCCCATATTCGCTCATCTTCTATTGGTGATTTGCTCGCTTCACTTCTTGCATCAACGGTTGTGGCCGAGAATGCAAATGCAGCTGAAGCAATCTTAAGATCTCATCCATCAGTTACCGTTGTAACTCGTGACGGAGACATCGTTTCTCGTGGCCGTGCACGAGGTGGATCCAAGTCTTCATCTTCGCTGATTGAAATCAAAGCCTTAATTGAAGCTTTAGAAACCAAGCTTTCAGAAATCACTCACAACTGTGATCGTCTAAAGTTTGAAATTTCTGCGGCAGCAACTGAAGTTGGATCTCGTCAAGCAGATTTTGATGCAGCTCTTTCTAAACTCAATGAATCAGATGCGCGAATTGCAGCCCTCACTGAACAATTGGCAGTCTCTGGACAGAACATGAAATCTGCCATGGCTGAAGTTGAGCGCCTCAATAATTCAATTGCTGAAGCTACGACAGCTAAATCTCGCGATGAAGGTGAAATTGCTATTGCAAAAACACAGTTGCAACAGCGCGGTGATGTCGCAGAACCTGATCACTCACGTACCGAAGAGCTTCGCAATAAAGTGTCAGTTGTTCGCACATCCGAAGTTGAAGCTCGTCTAGCAGTTCGTACAATTGAAGAGCGTGTTGATTCAGTAGCAGCTCGCGCCTTAGCTTTAGAACAATCTGCACAAGCAGAACGTGATGCATCTGAACGAGCAATTGTTCGACGCAGTGCACGCGCTCGTGCAGCGGTAATTTCTCAAGCAGTCGCAGAAGCTGCTTATGAAGTGCTGATCCATATTGAACGCTCTATTGCAAAAGCTGCCACCGAACGTGGACGCCTGGAAGAGTCTCGTGCAGCACGAGACGGTGAGACCTTAACTGTTCGAACACGCGGTAGAGAGTTAGCGGCACAATTAGAACAACTTACTTCTAGCGTTCATAAAGATGAGATTGCGCGTGCTGAACAACGCCTACGTATTGAAACGCTAGAGGCAAAGACAGTCGAAGAGTTTGGTATTGATACTTCAACGTTGGTTAACGAATACGGTCCAGATAAAGATGTGCCAACCTTCCACGAGACCGATGAAGGTGAAATCATTTCAACTGAGATGGTTCCATACCGTCGCGATCAACAGGAAAAGCGTTTGGCTTCGGCGGAGCGTTCACTTAATTTGCTAGGAAAGATTAATCCGCTTGCGCTCGAGGAGTACACATCGCTAGAAGAGCGACTTAAGTTCTTAGCTGAGCAGCTAGAGGACCTCAAGAACACCAAGAAGGATCTCTTGGACATCATTAAAGAGGTTGATGATCGAGTTCAATCAATCTTCATGGAAGCTTATGAAGAAACGGCTAAACACTTCGAAGATATTTTTGCTCGCCTGTTTCCCGGCGGAGACGGCCGCCTAATTTTGACAGATCCAGAGAATCCTTTAACAACTGGTGTTGATGTTGAAGCACGTCCGCCAGGAAAGCGCGTCAAGCGCCTTTCTCTTCTTTCAGGTGGAGAAAAATCATTGACCGCGGTGGCGATGTTGGTAGCTATCTTTAAGGCTCGACCAAGTCCGTTCTACGTACTAGATGAAGTTGAAGCTGCGCTGGATGATGTAAACCTTGGTCGTCTGTTAGGTGTACTTGAAGAACTGCGTGCGAGTTCTCAGTTGATCATCATTACTCACCAAAAGCGCACTATGGAAATTGCTGATGCGTTGTATGGCGTAACCATGCGTGGTGACGGTGTGACAGAAGTGATTTCACAGCGCCTGCGCGAATCTGACGCAAGTTAAGGAACTTTTCGATGGGTCTTTTTAGTAAGTTCATCGCCAAGATAAAAGGCACTAATGACTTTTCGCCCGCCGATTGGGCCGATCTGGAGCAAGAACTTTTATCCTCAGACATAGGACCTAAATTAGCTAAAGAGTTTTTAGAGGCAGCCAAGAGAGTTAAAAGCGATAATGCTGAAGCAGCCTTAATCGAGATAATGACTCAAAACTTATCCAAGAGCTCACATGAGCCAATTGTCGTAGATGGAACCACAACAATTATGGTTGTTGGAGTTAATGGCACAGGCAAAACAACATCGGTTGCAAAACTGGCTTCACATTACAAGCGCAGTGGAAAAAGCGTTATCTTGGCAGCAGGGGACACCTTTAGAGCGGCAGCGGTAGATCAACTGCAAACGTGGGGAGATCGTATTGGTGTCGTAGTTGTCTCCGGAAAAGAAAACGGAGACCCGGCATCGGTTGCATTTGATGGAGCACAAAATGCTAAGGACTCGCGAAGTGACATTTTTATAATTGATACCGCTGGACGTCTGCACAACAAAAGCGATCTCATGGCAGAGCTATCAAAGGTAAAGCGCGTTGTCGAAAAAGTTTCACCGATAAATGAGGTCTTACTTGTTATTGATGCAACAACTGGTCAAAATGGTTTACAGCAAGCAAAGATCTTTACTGAAAGCGTTGAGGTAACAGGTATCGTCCTGACAAAACTTGATGGAAGCGCCAAGGGCGGGGTAGCTCTAGCAATTGAGGCTGAACTAGGAATTCCCATTAAATGGATTGGCACGGGGGAGTCTGAAACGGATTTTGCCCCCTTTGACGCTCAAAGCTATATCGCAGGGTTGCTGGCGTAACCCAGATTTAACACAACTCTTGGTTTTGTCACCAAGTTGAAACCAACCGATCCCCTCTTTGTAACTGAAGGTAGAGAAGGTTCACCCATCTCAAAGACGAGAATTACTCGAATTAAATTAGGTGGTTTTCATGGATGCGTTAAATTCAGGCGATACCGCGTGGATGTTGATAAGCACAGGTCTTGTTGTTCTTATGATTCCGGGCTTGGCACTTTTTTATGGTGGCATGGTTCGCGTTAAGAGTGTGCTGAACATGATGATGATGTCTTTCGGTGCTCTGGCGATTGTTTTCGTTTTATGGATCGCATTTGGTTTTTCTATGGTCTTTGGAGATTCTGTTGGGGGCAATGGGCTGATCGGAGATATCGGCCAATTCACTTTCTTGAAAGGTCTAGATAATTCGACAGCTTTGATTGGAACTATTCCAGCTGCTGTCTTTATTGCATTCCAAGGAATATTTGCTGCAATTACAGTTGCACTTATTTCAGGTTCGATTGCAGATCGCGCAAAATTTGGCGCATGGATGGTCTTTGCCGGTATTTGGGCAACCTTGGTTTACTTCCCAGTGGCGCACTGGGTCTTTGCATTTGATGACTTTGTAGCAAAAACTGGTGGCTGGATTGCAAATGATCTCGGCGCACTTGACTTTGCCGGTGGTACTGCGGTTCACATCAACGCAGGTGCTGCCGGATTAGCACTTGCATTCATTCTAGGAAAGCGTGTTGGCTTTGGAAAAGTTCCAATGCGTCCGCACAGCTTGCCGCTAGTGATGCTTGGCGCAGCACTTCTATGGTTTGGTTGGTTTGGTTTCAACGCAGGATCTGCGATTGCATCCAATGGAACTGCAGGTCTTGCACTCCTTAACACAATCGGTGCAACAACGGCGGCAGTTTTAGCGTGGTTGCTCGTTGAAAAACTTCGTGATGGTCATGCAACAAGTCTTGGTGCAGCCTCTGGTGTAGTTGCAGGTCTTGTCGCAATCACCCCAGCTTGCGCTTTTGTCGGCGCAAGTGGCGCATTATTGATCGGTGCAATCGCTGGTGGGCTTTGCGCCCTTTCTGTAGGGCTTAAATTCATGCTGGGCTATGACGATTCACTTGATGTTGTTGCGGTTCACCTTGTAGGTGGAATCGTGGGAACAATCATGATCGGCTTTGTTGGTGTGGATGTTGGCCTATTCAATGGTGGCGGTACTGAGCAACTCGTTAAGCAGATTGTTGGCGCAGTAGCGGTGCTTGCCTATTCATTTGTAGCAACATTGATTATTGGAAAAATTGTAGATCTGACAATTGGTTTCAGAATCACAGAAAACCAAGAGCTCACAGGTATCGACATTGCAATACATGCCGAGCCCGCATATGAGCTAACCGACAATAGTCAAGGCAGTGTCTTTGAATTCTCGAGAGGGCAATAATCATGAAACTTATTACAGCAATCATTAAGCCATTCAAGTTAGAAGAGGTAAAGAATGCGCTTCAGGGCGCAGGCATTACCGGAATGACAGTTTCTGAAGCCAGCGGATTCGGGCGTCAAGGTGGACACACCGAGGTATATCGAGGTGCTGAATACACCGTTGATCTCATTCCAAAGGTTCGAGTCGAGGTGCTTGTCGATGACAAGGATGCAGAGGCGATAGTCGATGTGATTGTTAAAGTGGCTTCAACTGGCTCTATCGGTGATGGAAAGGTTTGGACATCACCGGTAGACCAAGTGATTCGCGTTCGTACTGGAGAACGAGGCGCTGAAGCAATTTAATGCGGGTTGAAGTACTCTTCGGTTCTTATGTTTGAGTCACTGACATCGCGCTTTAGCGGGGCATTCTCTTCGCTTCGCTCAAAGGGCAAGATATCTACCTCAGATATCGAAACTACCTGCCTAGAGATTCGCCAAGCACTCCTTGAATCTGATGTTGCGCTGTCGGTAGTTGAGGATTTCATTGCCGATATTCGTCAAAAATCCCTAGATGCCTTACCTACTTTGCAATCAGGCAGTAACCAAGCAAACGCGATCTTTGAAATCGTTAATGCAAGCTTGATTGAAATTCTTGGGGGACAGGCACGCAGAGTTCGCTTTGCTAAGAATCCTCCGACGGTGATCATGCTGGCCGGTTTACAAGGTGCGGGTAAAACGACCTTGGCCGGAAAGCTCGCAAAGTTTTATGCCGATCAAGGAAATACGCCTTTGCTTGTTGCTTCCGATTTGCAACGCCCTAACGCTGTCACACAGTTGCAAGTTGTTGGTGAATCAGTCAATGTTCCAGTCTTTGCACCAGAACCGGGTAACGGTCACGGAAATCCCGTAAAGGTTGCTAAAGATGGCATCGAGTTCGCAAAGTCCAAGTTGTACAACATGGTTATCGTCGATACCGCCGGACGCTTAGGTGTCGATGAAGATTTGATGAAGCAAGCATCTGAAATTCGTGATGCCATTAATCCAGATGAAATCTTGTTTGTAGTCGATGCAATGATTGGACAGGATGCCGTTCGTACTTCGCAAGCCTTTCTAGATGGTGTGGGCTTTGATGGAGTAGTTCTAACAAAGCTCGATGGTGATGCCCGTGGTGGTGCTGCTCTATCAATCGCTTCAATGACCAAGCGCCCAATCATGTTTGCATCAACCGGTGAAAAACTGCACGAGTTTGATATTTTCTATCCAGAGCGAATGGCTTCACGCATCTTGGGTCTGGGCGATGTTGCCACACTGGCTGAACAAGCAAAGAAAGCATTTGATACAGATACTTCAGCAAAACTTGAAGCAAAGTTTGTCAGCGGTGAAGATTTCACATTAGAAGATTTCCTGGAACAGCTGCAGGCGATGTCAAAGATGGGCAACATGTCCAAGTTACTGGGCATGCTTCCGGGTGCGGGCCAAATGAAAAAACAGATTGAAAACTTTGATGAAGGCGAAATTGTTCGTACCAAGGCAATCGTTCAATCAATGACTCCTACAGAGCGCCGCGATCCAAAGGTTCTGAACGGTTCTCGCAGAGCTCGAATTGCGTTGGGCTCTGGTCGAAAAGTTTCAGATGTGAACAACTTGGTGGATCGCTTCACCGCTGCACAAAAAATGATGAAGCAGGTCCGCAATGGTGGAATGCCAGTTGGAATGCCACCTGGAATGGGGATGCCAGCCATGCCAAAGGTCAACACTGTGGCCAACAAGAAGAAGAAGTCCAAATCTGGAAATCCTGCCAGGCGAGCGCAGGAAGAAGGACAGTAAGGGCCGATTTCCCTCTTTTGGGCATAAATGGCAGAATTGGGAACCTGTTGACGGGGCCCTCTACCCCCAGCAACATCCACAATTCGATAGTCATATGAATTGATCGCGCACCCCGCTGCGATTGATACGCATGGCACACATTTACAGGAGTACAACTTTCTTGGCTACAAAAATTCGTTTAATGCGCATGGGCAAAATCCGCACACCATTTTTCCGCGTTGTAGTTACAGACTCACGCAAGGCACGTAACGGTCTATCAATTGAAGAAATTGGTCGCTACGTACCAGGACAAGAGCCATCACTTATCGAGATCAACTCAGAGCGCGCTCTGTACTGGCTCGGCGTAGGTGCACAACCATCTGAGGCTGTAGAGGCTTTGCTTAAGGTGACTGGAGATTGGCAGAAGCACAAGGGACTTCCTGGAACTGAAGGAACTCTTAAGGTCGCAGCTGTTAAGCCAGGCAAGGTTGTTGCTTACGAAGCAGCGATGAAGGCCGCAGCTGCAGAACCTGCAGAAGGTGCAACAACATTGAAGAAGAAGGCACAGGAGAGGCTTGCAGCTAAGGCAAATCCTGTGGCAGAAACTGTCGTTGTGGAAGAAGCTCCTGCAGTAGAAGCTGTTGTAGAAGAGACAGTTGAAGCAGTTGTTGAAACTCCAGCAGAAGCAGTTGTTGAAACTCCAGCTGAAGAAGCGGCTGCAGAATAAAAATGATGGATGAAGCCCTAGAGCATTTGGTCAAGGGAATCGTCGATAACCCTGATGATGTCGTTGTCGCTGAAAAAAGCGGACGTCGCGGAACAACTTTAGAGGTTCGTGTTAACCCTGAAGATATCGGCAAGGTCATTGGTCGTAATGGTCGTACCGCAAAAGCACTTCGTACCGTTGTAAGTGCGCTCGCAGGACGCACAGTCCGCGTCGATCTCATCGAGACCGACGAAGTTCGCTAACAATGCGCTTGCTCGTGGGGCGAATTGGTCGCGCTCACGGAATTCTTGGTGAGGCGACGATAGAGGTTCGTACAGATGAACCTGATCGTCGCTTTGCCATTGGTGCAACTGTTCAGACAGACACGCACGGAAATCTAAAGATCATCTCTGGTCGTGTTCATAATGGAATTTTGTTGCTTGGCTTTGAAGGCATCACTGATCGCAATGGCATTGAAACACTGCGCAACACCTTGCTATACGCCGATGTTGATATCAACGAGCCAAGCGATGATGAAGACGAGTACCACGTACTGCAATTGATTGGTTGCCAAGCAGTCCTTGAAAACGGCGAAGTATTTGGCGAAGTAAGTGATGTGATTAATCTGCCGGGCCAGGACTTGCTAGCAATCAAAACAGCTGCTGGGGAACAGTTGATTCCTTTTGTGCATCAACTAGTCCCGACGGTAGATGTTGCCAATAAGAAAATCGTTGTCATTCCACCTTCGATTACGGGGGTAATTAAATGAAGATTGATGCGGTAACAATTTTTCCTGATTATTTTGCGCCTTTGCAACTGTCTTTACTTGGTAAAGCTGCAGAACAAGGGCTAGTCGAATTTGGAATTCATGACTTGCGCGCTTTTTCAACTGATAATCACAATACTGTTGATGACACCCCATACGGTGGCGGGGCTGGAATGGTGATGCTCCCAGAAGTTTGGGGTAAAGCTCTTGATCCGCTAATGACATCGGATACAGATCTCATCATCTTGACCCCTGCGGGAAAGCGATTTGATCAGCCAATGGCGACTAACTTTTCGCACTCAAAGCACTTGGTTTTTGCCTGTGGTCGCTATGAAGGTATCGATGATCGAGTTCGCCAACATTACGAAGATAAGAATTATCGAGTTCATGAAGTTTCTATTGGTGACTACGTTTTAGGTGGGGGAGAAGTTGCTTCCTTAGTAATGATTGAAGCGATCACACGATTGATTCCCGGAGTTTTAGGTAATCCAGAATCGTTAGCAGAAGAGTCACACAATCAAGAGGGATATCTGGAATATCCAAACTTTACAAAGCCAGCTACCTGGAGAGATCTTGAGGTTCCAGCAATCTTGTTAGGCGGAAACCATGGCGAGATAGCTAAATGGCGTGCGGCGCAAGCAGCAGAGCGCGCAAAGAAGAATCTCTAACCATCAAGTAGAGTTGGCTCTATGTGCAGATTGCTAGCCTTTACTTCATTAGAGCGTAAGAGTTTCTATGATGTTGTCGGCTCTGATTTTGAGAAATTCGTGGCTTTGTCTGCCGAACATAAAGATGGTTGGGGTATTGGTTTCGAGGGCGAAGTAGTTAAAGACATCAAACCTGCCAAGGAAAGTGAACTTCTGGCCGAAACAGGCAAGAATCTAGAAACTGCAGGGGCGCTCTTTCACCTGCGTCTTGCCTCCAAAGGCATAACTATCAATATTGATAACAATCATCCATTCACTCATGGAACAACAACTTTTATGCACAACGGAACGATTCGCCCTTCGGATGCTGCCGAGCAGTTCATCAACCACAAGTACCGAGAGCTAATCACTGGGACTACCGATAGCGAACGGTTCTTTTATGCAGTTTTGTCACAGATTGATGAATTAGGTTTAGTCGAAGGCGTGCGCAAGAGCGTTAATCTGATTCGCGAAATCGCAGATTACTCCGCGCTCAACATCATGGTCCAAACTCCAGAAACCCTAATTGCGGTTTGCGAGTTTAACGAGAGTAACCAGAGCGAATGGAGTGGGCCTGACCATTATGAACTTCGCTTCTCACCACGCGAGGGTGATTTCTTGATTGCTTCAACTGGATGGGGAAATTCAGATTGGGAGCACCTCAATAATCACCAGATGCTAGTTGTCAATCGCTCAACGCTTGAGTATTCAATTTCTTCGCTATGACTCGTACCTACACAGTCGAAACCTACGGCTGCCAAATGAATGTTCATGATTCTGAACGAATTGCCGGGTTGTTGGATGAAGCCGGGTTTATTCCTGCGACACAAGGCGAACAAGCCGACATTGTCGTGTTCAATACATGTGCTGTTCGAGAAAACGCAGATAACAAGTTGTATGGAAATTTGAGTTTCTTGGCCCCCATAAAGAAGGCCAATCCCAATATGCAGATCGCAGTTGGTGGTTGCCTTGCCCAAAAAGATCAAGCAACGATTCTCAAAAAAGCGCCTTATGTTGACGTTGTATTCGGTACTCACAACGTTGGATCCTTGCCAGTGTTACTTGAGCGCGCACGGATTGAAGAAGAGTCGCAGATTGAAATTCTAGAAGCGCTAGAGCACTTCCCATCAACGCTTCCGGCGAGGCGCTTGTCAGCATTTTCATCATGGGTTTCAGTTTCGGTTGGCTGTAACAATACCTGTACTTTTTGCATCGTTCCGGCGTTGCGCGGAATCGAAAAAGATCGCAATGAAGCCGACATCTTGTCTGAAGTAAAAGCTCTGGTAGACCAAGGAGTTATCGAAATTACCTTGCTCGGCCAAAATGTAAATGCCTACGGCGTAGATTTTGGTGATCGCCAAGCTTTTGCTAAGTTGCTCAAAAAGTGCGGCGAAATCGCTGGGTTAGAACGCGTTCGCTTTATGTCACCGCACCCACGAGATTTTACCGATGATGTAATTGAAGCGATGGCGCAGACTCCAAATGTCATGCCTCACTTACATATGCCTTTGCAATCAGGATCAGATCGAATTCTTCAGCACATGCGCCGGTCATATCGAACCGATAGGTACTTAGGAATTTTAGATCGGGTTCGAAGTGCGATTCCGCATGCGGCAATTACAACTGACATCATTGTTGGTTTCCCCGGAGAAACTGAAGAAGATTTTCAGGCGACTCTAGATTTGTGTACAACAGCAAGATTTACCGCCGCTTACACCTATCAATACTCAAAGCGCCCCGGGACACCTGCGGCAACTATGCCGGATCAAGTTTTACCTGAAGTTGTTGGCGAGCGGTACACCCGATTGCACAATCACCAACAAGAAATTTCTTTGTCAGTCAATCAAGAGGCGATCGGAACAACGCATAAGATTTTGGTGGGAGATTATGAAGGTCGTCGAGATGAGGCCCAGGAGCGCTTAACAGGGCGTAGTGAAGATTTTAGGTTAGTTCACTTTGATAACAAGTTTGTCGCTCGTCCCGGAGATGAAGTAACTGTAAAAATCACCCAGGCATCTGCACACTATTTGATTGGAGAACCATTGTCGGTTCGCCAAACCAGGGGAGCAGATGCGCATCAATTGCGAATGGCTAACCCTGGTCCGGCAGCTACCATGCTGGGAATTCCAACGGTTAAGCAATGAGATTGATTGTCATTTGTGGTGCAACCGCCACAGGCAAGAGTGATCTGGCGGTGGCACTGGCACAACAAATCAATGCTGAAATCATCAATGCTGATTCAATGCAGCTCTATAAGGGTATGGATATCGGTACGGCCAAGATAACAATGGATGAGCGCAAAGGCATTGCTCATCACATGATGGATTTACTTAATGTAGATCAGGATGCCAATGTTGCCTGGTACCAAGAAAAGGCACGTGAGGTGATTTCAGAAATTCATGGCAGAAAAAAAGATGCAATTATCGTTGGTGGAACTGGTTTATATATCAAGGCAATTCTAGATGAGCTCAATTTTCCAGATACGGATCCCGTTGTTCGCGCAGAGCTTGAACTTGAGTTTGCAACCAAGGGTATTGCTCCACTTTTCGAGCGTTTAGAAAAACTTGATCCAGCTGCAGCCCTAGCGATTGATAAAGCTAATTCACGTCGAGTAATCAGAGCTCTTGAAGTCATTAAAATTACGGGTAAGCCATTTACCGCCAACCTGCCGCGTGAAGAAAGTTCACGTTATCCATTTGCTCAGCAGTTTGGCCTAGTGATGGATCGCGATACTTTATCCGAGAGGATTTCTGTTCGAGTAGATCGAATGTGGGAACAAGGTTTAGTTCTAGAAGCTCAAGCCCTTATGCAAGCAGGAATAATGCAAGGAACCACGGCGCAACGAGCACTGGGCTATGCGCAAGTGATTGCTCAAATCGAGGGCAAGGTGAGTCAAGAAGAGGCTCAGGAAGAGACCAAGCGAGCAACCAGGCAGTATGCACGCCGTCAAGAAACTTGGTTTTCTCGTGATGATCGCATCACCTGGATTTCGCCGGTACAAAACGCCCTCCAGCGCATCCTTGAATCGATAAACTAATAACAATGATTGCTACGTATGGCCACGGTACCGAAAACGATTTTGTGCTCGTTTTCGATCCTAGTGATGAACACTCCATTACAACTGCCCAGACCGCTGCTATTTGCAATCGAAAAACAGGTATTGGCGCTGATGGTTTGATTCGCATGATTAAGCGGGATGGTAAGTGGTTTATGGATTACCGCAATGCCGATGGATCACTAGCTGAAATGTGCGGTAACGGTATTCGTGTAATGGCACGTTACTTAGTTGAACGCGGACATCAACCAGAAGGAATTTTCGCAATCAATACCCGTGATGGAATCAAACATTTAAGAGTTCCGCTATCAGATGATATTTCAGTCAATATGGGTCAGGTAACTGATGAGGCCGAAAGTATTACAGCTGGTGCTAACGGGCATATCTGGAATGGTTACAACATCAGCGTTGGTAATCCACATGCCGTTGTGTTTGTGGAAGATATGTCCCACATTGGCGAACTCAAAGAACCACCTGTTGTTCGTCCGCGAGATTCTTATCCAGAAGGCGTCAATGTTGAGTTCGTAAAGATTACCGAAGGCAACTCAATACAGATGCGAGTTTTTGAAAGAGGCTCTGGCGAAACTCGTTCGTGCGGAACCGGAACCTGCGCCGTGGCTCTTGCTGCAACCTTGCATACCAAGGGAAAACTTCCGGCAACGTGGATTATCAATCCACCAGGTGGTCGACTTGAAGTGTCAATTGACGGCCATTCAAATGCAACCCTTACTGGCCCAGCGGTTTTAATTCGAGATGTAGATATATCTGGGTTTCTCCTTGAGTAAAGATTTTGATTTAGAGTTTGAAAAACTCCTTCAAGAAAGCGCCCGAGTTGCAGCCGAATTTGATGCGAGCGAAGAAGACAAGAACATTGATCAGTCGCAGGAACTCTCTGAGCGCCATGCCCTGCGACGTGTCCAAGGTTTCTCGACTGAACTTCAAGATGTTTCAGAGGCCGAATACCGACAGTTACAACTAGAACGCGTTGTGTTGGTAGGTGTGTGGACCGAGGGAACTATTAAAGATGCAGAGAACTCTCTAGCTGAACTAAAAGCGTTGGCAGAAACTGCAGGGTCTGAAGTTCTAGAAGGATTGATACAGCGACGCGACAAGCCAGATCCTGCTACTTATATTGGTTCTGGAAAAGTTACCGAACTCAAACAAGTAGTTGCATCAACCGGCGCCGATACTGTGGTGTGTGATGGTGAATTATCTCCTTCACAACTACGACAACTTGAAGATAAATTAAAGGTAAAAGTTGTTGATCGAACCGCATTGATTTTGGATATTTTTGCTCAGCATGCCAAAAGCAAAGAAGGTAAGGCCCAAGTTGAACTGGCACAGATTGCCTACTTGTTACCGCGTTTGCGTGGTTGGGGAGATTCGCTATCACGGCAGGTAGGTGGTCGTGCAGCAGGCGGAGCGGGTATTGGTGGACGTGGACCTGGTGAAACTAAGATTGAAACAGATAGACGTCGCATTAGAGACAAAATGGCAAAACTACGTCGAGAGATTGCCGAGATGAAGGTATCTCGCGATACCAAACGTCAAGAACGGCGCAGATTTAATATTCCATCTGTAGCTATAGCCGGGTATACAAATGCTGGAAAATCTTCACTACTCAATAAGTTAACAGATGCCGGAGTGCTTGTTGAAAACGCACTGTTTGCAACTCTAGATCCAACGGTGCGCAAAACACAGACCAGTGATGGTCGAATCTACACACTCAGCGACACCGTAGGTTTTGTAAGGCATCTGCCGCACCAATTGATTGATGCCTTCAAATCAACTCTGGAAGAGGTTTCTGAATCGGATCTGATTGTGCATGTTGTAGATGGTTCTCATGCTGATCCCTTTGAACAAATTAAAGCGGTTCGCCTAGTTATCGACGAAATCGGTGGAAAAGATATTCCAGAGATCATCGCAATCAACAAGGTTGATATTGCAGATCCACATGTAATTATGGAAATACTGCGCAAAGAACCCAATAGCTATGCGTTCTCGGTGCGCACAGGCTTTGGTGTTGAAGGTCTGCTTCATGCAATTGAAAATTCGCTGCCTCGTCCATCAGTTGAAATCAATGTTGTGATTCCATACGACCGAGGCGATTTAGTTCATGCTATTCATGAACGGGGCGAGATTTTCTCAGAGCAGTACGTCGAAGCAGGAACCTCAATTCACGCACGCGTAGATGGGGGATTGGCGCAAAGAATCGAGAATTCCCGTACAAGTGGGGAATAACACCGACACGCCGTGCGTTATATCCACCAGAACACAGTCAAATGCGCCATGATGCGCCCGCAAGCACAATTTGAAGCGGTAACGGCGAGATATTGAAAAGGTGGTGAGAGCAATGGCAACAGATTACGACACACCCAGAAAAACTGATGAGGAACTTCATGAGGAGTCTCTTGAAGAGTTAAAGGCTAAGCGTGTTGATGCTCAATCCGGACAAATCGATGTTGATGAAGCTGAAGCTGCTGAAAACCTAGAACTGCCAGGTGCAGATCTTTCAGGTGAAGAACTTGCTGTTCGTGTAGTCCCAAAGCAAGTTGATGAGTTCACATGCTCTCGCTGCTTCTTGGTGCATCACATGACTCAGTTAGCTAAGGGCGAAGGCGCTAAAGCTGTCTGTAAAGAGTGCAACTAACTCTTTAGAGCTTTAAGTAATTCTTTTCCTTTTTTTGTTGTGATCAGCCAGTACGGAGTTTTATCTCGCGCATCTTTTAACTGAATCTTTATCGCTTTGCTGCTCCAAAATCTAATTGCTAGATAAGCCAACGGGTCTGCATCTCGAGTGCGAATCAACTTCACTTGAGCAGGGGTAAGAACATCTACTTCTCCAATATAAGTGTGCTCTATAGCAGCATTGCCTACCCGTAAATGAGTCTGGTCAACTTCAATCTTTAGCGCAGTCTTGAAGTACAAATAGATTAGCCAGGCAGTCAGAAGGCCAAAGGTGATCAGTGCTGGCGTGTTTCCAAGAGCTGCCCAAATTGATAAAACCATGGAAAGAAAGAGAAAGTACACAAAGGCGATTAGCCAGATTGGTGCACGTATCACTTCTTTAAATCGCACATCTTGATCTCGCACGGGATTACCGTATCTGATATTCAAGGAGTAAAGTTCAGGCATGGCACGTATTCCAAGTACGACCGCTCCCGAAGGAGCGCTAATCCCCGAGAGGCATCCACAAGCACCAGCAATCGGTAGCAAAATTCCATCTCACTTTGGTCATTGCTTTGGTTGTGGAGAGCTTCATCCCACAGGGCTTCACTTGGTTGCATATGCCGGTCAAGGTCTAGATATCACCGCAGAATTTACTGTGACAGAAAATCATCAAGGCGCTCCCGGTCTTGCACACGGTGGATTGCTGTCCTTGGCTTTTGATGAAGCTTTGGGAAAACTCATGTGGCTATTGCGAGCACCGGCAGTAACTGGACGTTTAGAAACAGATTTCTTAAAGCCAGTGCCTATCGGATCAACCCTTCATATCAGCGCGAAAATTACCGGGCAGGAAGGCCGAAAGGTTTACACAGAAGCCGTAGGTCGCCTGAACTCGGCAGATGGCGACATTGCAGTAAAGGCAGCGGCATTATTCATCGTTGTTCCAATGGATCACTTTTTGAACAACGCGCCTAAAGAGTACTTAGAAGAGTTGTCGAAGACTCCAGAACTAATGGCATTTGTTGATCCAAACTTTGGAGTTAATCCTTAAATCATGGGCAATGTACAGGTTTTGATTACGCGTTTGGATGAATCGATTCCGCTTCCACGGTATGCAAAAGGTGGAGATGCTGGCGCCGACATTGTTACCCGAATTGATATCACCTTACATCCAGGGGAGCGAGCACTTGTTCCAACCGGGATATCAATCGCACTTCCAGATGGATATGCCGCTTTTGTTCATCCGCGTTCGGGGTTAGCCATCAAGCACGGCGTGACCATGGTTAACGCACCAGGCACAGTTGATGCCGGTTATAGGGGCGAACTGCAATGCATCATGATCAACCATGATCAAAAGGAAGCCATAACTTTCAAAAAGGGTGATCGCATCGCGCAACTTGTAATTCAAAAGGTTGAACACGCTGACTTTGTCGAAGTCCATGAACTTCCAGGCTCTGGCCGCGGAACCGGTGGCTTTGGATCAACGGGTCGCGCATGAGTCAACATGATGAAGATCGTGACAAAGTTGTCAACGCTTTAGGTGGAAAAAAGGGCCTGATTGATTCTGGTGTTCCATCGGTTGTTTTCTTAATAGTTTTTAACTTCACAAAAGAGGTGAACACTGCAATCTGGGCCGCACTTTCCCTGTCCTTAGCCTTGGCGATTTTTAGGTTGATCAAGAAAGACACAATCCAACACTCAGTTTCCGGTGTTATCGGTGTTTTAATTTGTGCATACTTTGCTAATCGCAGCGGAAACGCTGAAGACTTTTACATTCCAAAGTTGCTTACAAACCTTGGTTACGGAACCGTTTACTTAATTGCAAATCTTGTTGGCTGGCCGATTTTGGGTGTGGTTTTAGGGCCATTGCTTGGTGAAAACTTTACGTGGAGAAAAAACCCTGCGCGAAAGAAGATGTACATCAAGGCCAGTTGGCTTTGGGTTGCAATGTTCTTTGTACGAATTGCAGTTCAGTATCCGATTTATCGAAGCGGAAACGTCAACTTGTTGGGTACCGTAAATCTAGCAATGGGATACCCATTATTTTTCATAACGGCATATGCAACTTGGTTGGTGATTAAGGCTGGGCCGCCTGCACAAAAGGTTGCTAATTAAGAAATAAAGCAGGCTTTAATCTGAGCCTCAGCATCTGCCGATGCTACAAATAGCAGTTCGTCTCCAGCGGCAAAAACATCATGCGCCTTAGCGGTAATTACTCGACCATCACGAACGATGGCAGCTAGTGCTGCATTTTCTGGAAGCTCAATCTCTTCGACAGTTTTTCCGATACAGGCAGAACCATCGGGCAAAGTAAGTTCTACCAGGTTTGCCTGGCCTTTTCTAAATGAGAACAAGCGAACAACATCGCCCACACTTACTGCCTCTTCAACAAGAGCAGCAATAATTCGCGGCGTTGATACGGCCACATCGACACCCCATGATGAATCGAAGAGCCATTCATTTTTTGGATGATTGATTCGCGCAACAACGCGAGGGACACCGTATTCAGTTTTACCCAAAAGCGAGGTCACAAGGTTTGCTTTGTCATCTCCTGTAGCAGCAACCAAAACCTGGCAGTTGTTGAGATGAGCGTTATCAAGGGATGTGATCTCGCAAGCATCAGCCATTAGCCATTCGGCATCCGGGACGCTCTCCAGTTTCAACGCTTTAGGATCCTTGTCGATCAAGAGGACTTGATGACCGTTATCCAAAAGTTCGCGAGCAATAGCTCGTCCCACATTCCCAGCTCCTGCAATTGCAATTCTCATTAACGTTCACCTTCTGGGCTACTTGCAAGAATTTCTTCGGTACGAGCAACATCGGTATCTGAAACCATCACATGAATCAGATCGCCTTCCTGTAAAACAGTGTGTTCATCTGGGATTAAACCTTCGCCTAGACGAGTAATAAACGCGACGCGAGCAGGTGTCATTTCATCAATCAGAAGAATAGGGCGGCCGTACCAATCATCGTGAGGATGAATCTCGCACAGTTGCACCATTCCTGTGGCATCACGCCATTCAGATCTAGAACCTTCGGGAGCCAAACGACGCAAAATTTGATCCGTAGCCCATAAAACTGTTGCCACGGTTGGGATTCCGAGACGTTGGTAAATTTCTGCGCGACCTGGATCGTAGATTCGCGCAACCACGTTATGAACTCCGTATGTTTCACGAGCAACACGAGCGGCCAAAATGTTTGAGTTGTCACCGTTACTAACGGCTGCAAAAGCATCTGCTTCTTGAATACCAGCTTCGAGAAGTGTGTCTCTGTCAAATCCAACACCAGTGACTGTGCGTCCCTTGAAGTTGGGACCTAAACGGCGGAAAGCTTCGCGGGCTTGATCAATGACTGAAACGGTATGACCAGCGGCTTCGAGTTCGATAGCAAGTGATGATCCAACTCGACCGCAACCCATGATTACTACGTGCACAGGAAGTAACTTACACCCATAAACTTGCTTCTATGGCATCAAACAAGAGTTCAGCGCTAAAAATTGGTGAATTGATCGATGTCACTATTGAAAAGGTCGCGCACGGGGGGCATTTCATCGCCCGCCACAACGGGGCGGTTATCTTTGTGCGACACGCTATTCCTGGCGAGCAGTGCACTATCGAAATTACCAGCACCGGTTCCTCTTTTAACCGCGCAGATGTCGTTTCGGTATCACAACCTTCCGAGTTCAGAGTTGACCCACCATGTAAACATGCACACCGCTTGGGGTGTGGTGGTTGCGACTTTCAACATATTAATCCTGCACATCAAAGAACGCTTAAGTCCGATGTCATCACCGAGCAATTTTCCAGAATAACTAAAATGGAAATCAGTGTTGAAGTAGAAGAGGTAGGGGATCCGATTGGTTGGCGTACGCGCGCAATCGCAACAACAAATCGAAACGGGAAATTAGGTTTTTATAAGTCTAGATCGCATTCAATCGCACCAGTGGATGATTGCATGATCTGCGTAAATGGTATGAATTTTTCTGAAATCGCAGCACGTCCGCTTAAGGGTGATGTTCGAGTTGAAATTAGTGCTTCAAATTCAGGGGAGCGAACCATCGCCCTAGCCTCAACTCGCGGTGAAGAGAAAGCAAGGATCACCGAAGGTCAAGCAATATTGCATGAAGTTGTTCATGGAAAGACTCTCGAAGTCAGCCAAGATTCATTCTGGCAGAGCCATGTAAGAGCACCAGAAGTATTAACTGATGCGGTTCTTGATTTTGCACAATTGAAGTTAGGGGAGCATGTTTTAGATTTGTATGGGGGTGTTGGGCTTTTTACTGCGGCAATTATTGATGCAGTTGGTGTAGCTGGACATGTCGATCTGATTGAAGGAAGCAAAGTTGCAACAGAGGATGCACGAAGAAATTTTGCGTCAGCAAAAAATGTAACCGTTGCTACCGGAGATGTTGCCAAACTTTTGCCACGAGTCACAGCTGCAGATGTTGTAGTTCTAGATCCACCACGTGAAGGTGCTGGCCGAGATGTGATTATGCAGATCACCGCCCTTAATCCACGAGCGATTGTCTATGTGGCGTGTGACCCCGCAGCCCTTGCCAGAGATACCGCCTATCTGGAAGATCACAGTTACTCCTTGGCAAAATTGCGTGCTTTTGATCTCTTTCCTATGACACATCACATCGAATGTGTTGCCCTGTATGAGCGCGCTGAGGTATCTTGAGCGCTGGTTACGCGCATCGACGAAAGGCAGATAATGAGTAAAAACTCTTTCAACGCAAAGAAGAATCTAGAAGTTGCGGGTAAGAGTTTCGAGATTTTTGATATCTCGCAGATCGAGGGCGCTGCCACCCTTCCATACAGCCTCAAGGTTTTACTTGAGAATTTGTTGCGCACCGAAGATGGGGCCAACATCACCGCCGAGCACATTAAATCGCTTGCGTCGTGGGATCCAGCCGTTGAGCCAGATACTGAAATTCAGTTCACACCAGCTCGAGTAATCATGCAGGACTTCACCGGTGTTCCATGTGTTGTTGATCTAGCAACTATGCGTGAAGCAATCGTCGACCTCGGGGGAGATCCATCAAAGGTAAACCCACTTGCACCTGCCGAACTAGTTATTGATCACTCAGTTATCGCAGATAAGTTTGGAACCAAGGATTCTTTCGAGCAAAACACTGATATTGAATACGAGCGCAACCAAGAGCGTTACCGTTTCTTGCGTTGGGGTCAGACCGCCTTTGATGAGTTCAAGGTTGTTCCACCTGGTACAGGAATTGTTCACCAAGTAAATATTGAATACCTTGCTCGCGTTGTCATGACACGTACCGTTGCAGGAACGCTTCGCGCTTATCCAGATACGGTGGTTGGAACAGACTCACACACCACAATGGTCAACGGACTCGGAGTTCTTGGCTGGGGTGTTGGTGGTATTGAAGCCGAGGCAGCACTGCTTGGCCAACCAGTGTCGATGTTGATTCCACGCGTAGTTGGTTTCAAACTAACTGGGCAACTACCTCTTGGAACGACTGCCACAGATATGGCTCTGACTATCACAGAGATTTTGCGTAAGGTCGGCGTTGTCGGCAAGTTTGTTGAATTTTTCGGAACCGGTGTGACTTCAGTTCCGATGGCTAACCGAACCACAATCGGAAATATGAGCCCTGAATACGGATCAACATGTGCAATTTTCCCAATCGATGAAGAAACACTTCGCTACCTTCGCCTCACTGGACGAAGTGAGGAACAAGTCGCTTTAGTTGAGAAGTATGCAAAGGCTCAGGGAATGTGGCATGACCCTTCAGTTGAACCACGTTTTTCTCAGGTAGTAGAACTTGATCTATCGACAGTAGTTCCATCAATTTCTGGTCCAAAGCGTCCGCAAGATCGTATTTCCTTAAGTGATTCAAAGAACGCCTTTGAAAAAATTCTTCCTAGCTACCTAGGTGAAAAGACCAACAAAGGCGAAGTCACTGCGGGGGCAACTCGCGTAAAAAATGGCGATGTTGTAATTGCCTCGATCACTTCTTGTACAAATACTTCCAACCCTTCTGTAATGATCGGTGCTGCTTTGCTGGCAAAGAAGGCGGTCGAAAAAGGCTTGAAATCAAAGCCTTGGGTTAAAACAACTTTAGCGCCAGGATCAAAGGTTGTCACTGACTACTACGATCGCGCAGACCTTACTAAGTACATGGAAGCGCTAGGTTTCAACCTTGTTGGTTATGGCTGCGTTACATGTATTGGTAACTCAGGCCCACTTCCAATTGATATTAGCAAAGCAATTAATGACTCTGATTTGGCTGTAACCGCAGTTTTATCTGGAAATCGAAACTTTGAAGGTCGAATCAGCCCAGATGTAAAGATGAACTACTTAGCATCGCCTCCACTAGTAGTTGCCTATGCCATTGCCGGAACCATGGATCACGATTTTGAGACAGATTCCCTAGGTAAAGATTCAGCTGGAAATGATGTGTTCTTAAAGGACATTTGGCCAACTCCGCAAGAGATTCAAACCGTAATTGATTCATCTATTTCATCTGAAATGTTTACCAAGGATTATGCAACGGTATTTGAAGGTGATCATCGCTGGAAGTCTCTTGCAACACCTACTGGCAAGGTTTTCGAATGGGATGAAAAATCTACATATGTTCGCAAACCTCCTTACTTTGAAGGTATGCCGAAGAATCCAACACCAGTAACGGATATTTCTGGGGCACGAGTTCTGGCAGTTCTGGGTGATTCAGTTACAACTGATCACATTTCACCAGCTGGAAATATTAAAGCTGATTCACCTGCTGGCAAGTACTTAGCTGAGCACGGAATCGAACGCGCCGATTTCAATTCATACGGCTCACGTAGAGGTAATCACGAAGTAATGATTCGTGGAACATTTGCAAACATTCGTTTAAAGAACATGTTGCTGGATGGAGTTGAGGGTGGATTTACTCGTAACTTCCTAGCTAACGGGGATCAGACAACTATTTATGATGCATCCGTTGCTTACCAAGTCGCTGGCGTTCCGCTAGTTATCTTGGCAGGAAAAGAGTATGGATCTGGATCTTCACGCGACTGGGCAGCAAAGGGAACCGCGCTACTTGGAGTACGTGCAGTGATTGCCGAAAGTTTCGAACGTATTCACCGCTCAAATTTGATTGGAATGGGCGTTCTGCCATTGCAGTTTAAAGATGGCGAAACTGCAGCAACTTTAGGATTGGATGGAACCGAAGTATTTTCAATTTCCGGAATCACTGCGCTTAATACCGGTGGAGTTCCAAAGGAGCTAAAGGTGACTGCAGGGGAGAAGAGTTTTACTGCAAAGGTTCGCATCGACACACCTGGCGAGGCTGACTACTACCGTCATGGTGGAATTATGCAGTACGTACTTCGATCATTGTTGGTTGAGTAACTTCTTACTCTCTCACGATGAAAATTAACATCCAGTCGCCAGACCAACTTCGGGCAATGAACCCTGAAGAATTAAATCAGCTGGCTTCAGATATTCGTGAATTTCTGATTGAAAAAGTTTCACGCACTGGGGGGCACCTAGGCCCAAACCTTGGAGTCGTTGAATTAACTATTGCCATCCACAGGGTTTTTCAATCACCGCGTGACATTGTGCTCTTTGATACTGGCCATCAATCATATGTTCACAAGATTCTTACGGGTCGGGCAGATCAGTTTGATCTTTTACGCCAACGAGATGGAATATCAGGTTACCCAAATCGTCGCGAAAGCGACCACGATGTGATTGAAAATTCTCATGCATCCACGGCCCTATCCTGGGCAGACGGTATTTCGCGCGGTTTTTCATTAACAGGCCAACCTCACCGTCATGTGGTTGCAGTCGTCGGAGATGGCGCTTTGACCGGCGGAATGTCCTGGGAAGCGCTTAACAATCTTTCTCCAGAATCCGATAGAAATCTTGTCATTGTTGTAAACGACAACGAACGCTCTTATTCACCAACGATCGGTGGCTTAGCTGCATACCTAACGACGCTGCGCGCCAGCAAAGAGTACGAACGCATCTTGGGCCGCGGAAAGAGAATGCTGCACAACACTCCAGTAATCGGAAAGTATGTTTACGGAACCTTGCATGGAATCAAAAAGGGCGTGAAAGACATGCTCGCACCCCAAGGCATGTTTGAGGATCTTGGCTTTAAGTATTTAGGTCCAATTAATGGCCACGACATTGAGGCCATGGAGAAAACCTTGCAGATGGCAAAAGAGTTTGGAGCACCTGTAATTGTTCATGCAATTACCGAAAAAGGGCGTGGATATAAGCCTGCACTAGAAGATATGGCTGAAAAATTCCACGCAGTAGGAATTGTTGATCCAGTGACTGGAAAGCCACTGAGGGCTTCAGCACCTTCGTGGACCAATGTTTTCTCAGATGAGATCACCCAGATTGGTGCAGAAAATCCCGCAGTTGTTGCCATTACTGCCGCGATGCTTGGCCCAACAGGGTTGGATAAATTTGCGCAGAACTTTCCGGATAGAACTATCGATGTCGGAATTGCAGAACAGCACGCAGTTACCAGTGCAGCAGGTTTGGCATACGCAGGCGTTCATCCAGTAATTGCTATTTATTCGACTTTCCTCAATCGCGCATTTGATCAATTGCTATTAGATGTTGCCCTGCATAACGCGGGAGTTACCTTTGTTTTAGACCGTGCCGGAATCACCGGAGATGATGGCCCGTCTCACCACGGAATCTGGGATCTTGCGCTAACCGGAATAGTCCCTCATATGCATGTTGGTGCACCTCGTGATGGTGCCCGTTTAAAGGAGTTGCTGCGCGAGTGCATTGCAATTAATGACGCTCCATCGATGATCCGTTTCCCGAAGGGTGCTATTCCTGCAGATATTCCTGCGCTGGAAAGAGTGTTGGGGATAGATGTTTTACATCGTGGTCAGAAAAAACAAGTTCTTTTAATCAGTGTCGGCTCAATGGCTTCATTAGCCATCGAAGTTGCGCAGTTAGCACGCGAGCAATCAATTGAGATAACCGTTATTGATCCATTGTGGGTGAAACCAATTTCTGGCAATGTCACTGCGTTATGCGCGGAATACTCGACCATCGTTGTGATGGAGGATGGAATTAAGCATGCAGGAATCGCAAGCACGATAGCTGAAAGCTTAGGCCAAGCCGGAAGTAACCGCCTTGTGCATTCAATAGGCGTGCCGCTGGAATTCATTGAGCACTCAAAGCGCACTGAAATTCTGATTGACCTAGAAATTACCCCGGCTGCAATAGTGCAACAGATTGCAGGGTGGATTTCTTAGATTTAAGGTAGGGAAGCAATTCCTTTTTCGTGGAAACGCTTGCCTGTAACAGCTTCGCTAATTCCTTCACGATCTAGATACGGCAAAATTCCGCCCAAATGCATTGGCCAGCCAGCACCCATCAACATGCAGAGATCAATCTCAGCAGGAGTTGTGACAACACCTTCATCTAGCATCATGCGAGCTTCTTCAGCCAATGCCTTTAGTGCACGTGAACGGACCTGTTCTGCAGTTGATGGCGTTGTTCCCTTTTCAATTAATGCAAGAGCAGCAGGGTTGGCTGAGACCGAACCATCCTCACCCTTAACATAGAAATTGCGAACTCCTTCTTTGACCATTCGTTGCATGGTTGGTGAGATTCGGTAGCGAGGTCCTAAGTTGTTGTGCAAGGTTTCAGATACGTGCAGGGCAACACCTGGGCCTACTAAATCCAACAACTGGAATGGAGACATTGGGAACCCGATCTCCATCATCGCTGCATCTGCAACTTCTGGAGCAGTTCCTTCATCAACGGCGTCGGTGACTTCACCCATGAATCGAGTTAACAGGCGGTTTACAACAAAGCCAGGTGCATCCTTACAAATGATCATGGTCTTCTTGAGCTCTTTACCAACTACAATAGCTGTGGCTGTTGTTGCATCATCAGTTGTAGAAGTGCGAGCAACTTCAAGCAAAGGCATTACGGCTACTGGATTAAAGAAGTGGAAGCCGACTACACGCTCTGGGTTTTTCAAACCTTCAGTCATGCGTTCAACAGATAGCGACGATGTATTTGTTGCAAGTACGCACTCGGCAGAAACAATGCCTTCAAGCTTCTTGAATAGCTCCTGCTTAAGGGAAAGTTCTTCAAAGATGGCTTCGATAATGAAGTCGCAGCCAGCAAATACAGATTGATCTGCTGAACCTGAAATCAACAGCGCTAAGCGGCCAGCAGATTCTGGGCTCATACGCTTCTTTTCAACCAATTTAGCAAGCTCATTCTTCACCCAAGCAACACCCTTATCGGCACGTGCTTGATCAATATCTGTCATGACAACTGGGCACTTAAGGTTTCGAACCAAAAGTAGAGCTAACTGTGATGCCATTAAACCTGCACCAACAACGCCAACTTTCGTTACCTTGCGTGCAAGTGCTGGCTTTGGTGCACCTTCGACCTTCTTACGCTTCTTCTGAATTAAGTTGAATGCATAGAGGGATGAACGAAGGGGATCAGACATTGTTAAATCAGCAAGCGCCTGATCCTCAGCATCAAAACCTTCGCCTAAGGTGTTGGTCTTAGCTGCAGCAATGAGCTCGAGTGCTTTCATTGGTGATGCAATTGTTGCTCCACCGTATTTCTTCAGAGCTGCGGCTTTTCCGGTAGCAAGAGCGCTTTCCCAGGCTGGATCATTGCTGTAATCAGCGCGTTCGATTTTTGTTGTTCCATTAAGAATGGCAACAGCAAAACCAATAGATCGTTCAATGAAATCTGCGGGCTCAAACATGGCATCGACTACGCCGAGCTTGAGCGCATCCTTTGCTTTCATCATCGTATTGTTGTTCAGGGCGTTAAGCATGATTACTTGTACAGCACGCTCTGGTCCAATCAACTTAGGCAAAATTGTTGCCCCGCCCCATCCTGGAACTAAGCCAAGGAACACTTCTGGCAGAGCGGTAAATGCTGTAGAAGCAACGGTGCGGTAATGGCAATGTAGTCCAACTTCAAGGCCGCCACCAAGTGCTAACCCGTTGATAAATGCAAATGTAGGAATCTTTGATTCACCTAGACGACGGAAAACATCATGACCTAGTTTCCCAATCGCCAGAGATTGGCTGCGATCAGTTAAGAATGAAAGCGCTGAGAGATCAGCACCTGCGGCAAAGATAAATGGCTTACCGGTAATTGCAATGGCTGCCGGGTTGCGACCAATCGCATCAGTAATTGCCGCATCTAGCGCCATAACGGATTTTGCTCCAAAAGTATTTGGTCGGTTGTGATCCATCCCGTTATCTAAAGTAATTAAAGCCATGACACCTTTGCCGCCAAAAGCAGAAAGTTCGATGTCTCGAACTAATGCGTTGGTAACAACTTCTTCAGGTGCCCCAGCTGGAAGAGTGATATCTGTGCTCATGATTACTTAGCTCCCTTGAAGTTTGGGTTTTCCCAGATAACTGTTCCACCCATGCCGAGACCGATACACATAGTTGTAATTCCATAGCGAACTTCAGGGTGTGATTCAAAGGTGCGCGCAAGGTTGAGCATTAAGCGCACACCAGATGATGCAAGAGGGTGCCCAACTGCAATTGCGCCGCCATAAGGATTCACCCGAGGATCATCATCTGCGATTCCGAAGTGATCTAAGAAAGCAATGACCTGAACTGCAAAGGCTTCGTTAATCTCAAATGCTCCAATATCTTCGATCTTCAGTCCTGCTTGCTTGAGCGCCTTAAGGGTTGAAGGGACGGGTCCGTAACCCATGATTTCTGGTTCCACGCCAGCGAATGCATACGTGACCATTTTCGCCTTAATTGTTAGACCAAGTTCAAGCGCTTTTTCTTCGCTAGCAAGCAACGCAGCGGTTGCACCATCATTGAGACCAGAAGAGTTTCCGGGAGTTACGCGACCTGCGGGACGGAAAGGGGTCTTGAGTCCTGCCAAACCTTCCATTGTTGTCTGCGGACGTGGTGCTTCATCAGCGGTTGCAACTGTCCAGCCAAGTTCTGCACTGCGAGCTGCGGTTGGAATTAAATCGCGTTGAATTTTTCCGTCTGCATATGCCTGCGCAGTTTTGACCTGCGAGTTCATGGCGTAACGATCTGCACGTTCCTTAGTTAATTGTGGAAAGCGATCGTGCAAACGCTCAGCTGTTGCACCCATAGCTAATGCATCTTGTTCAACGATTCGTTCGGCAAGGTAGCGAGGATTTGGATCCATGCCATCACCCATTGGATGGTTACCCATATGTTCAACACCACCTGCGATTGCAATTTCATTTGTTCCCATTGCAATTGCGCCTGCAATAGTTGTAACCGCAGTCAAGGCACCCGCACACCAACGATCAATTGAATATCCAGGAACGGTGTTAGGCAAACCTGATAGCAACGCAGCGCTTCGACCAATGTTCATTCCTTGATCACCAGTTTGCGTAGCTGCTGCAATCGCAACATCTTCAATGGATGCTGGATCAATCTTTGGATTGCGTTCAAGCAACCCGCGGATCGCACGAACCATAAGATCATCAGCTCGGGTACCGGCATACATGCCTCCGGCTTTTCCAAATGGTGTACGAACGGCATCAACGAGGACAACTGTGCGAGACATGGCGCTTCCTTTTTTTAGGTCTGGCGTTTTCTAGGTGTGAGCCATATGTTACTCATGAGTATGACTTTGTGACAGTACCTGCTTAAGCCTCTTCGGTCACTGCTTCGACGGGTTCAACGACCTCGGTTGGGATGGGTTCACGCTCAAGTAATGCCGCCGCCAAAGCTGGTGCAACTAATTCGATCTGCCAGTTTCTGGCACCTAGCTCAGTTAAAGCCTTTTCAACTTCAGAGACAGACAAAGTTGTTGTCGCGCCAATTGGTGGCTTCCAGCAAACCCGACGAATGTGTTCGGGGGTAATCAAATTCTCTACGGGGATCTGATTTTCTTGAGCAATCAATTCGATAGCGGCACGAGCATGCGATAACGGTGCAAATTTTTCGGGGAACTTGTCGCGCCACAATTTAATCGGAGGCAAAGTGTCGGCATTAGTGCGCATCGTTGGCCATTGCTCCTCTGGCAATGCCACTGCTGCTGCAATTGAGTCCAACCACAGTTGAAGATTTTCCAACCAGCGAGCACGCAGACCCAGTGGCCGTAAACATTTTTCAAACTCTTTTTTGTTTGTTGGCACCGCTATCGCGAGCTCAACAATTGCGGAATCATTCAGCAACTTTCCGGCTGCAATGTCGTTCTTTGCTGCCACTACATCTCGAGCGATCCATAATGACTTAATCACTGCAAGCTGATCACGTCGTTTAATCTTGTGCATTCCCGAAGTTCGCCGCCATGGATCTACACGTGGTGGTGCTGGGGGAGCTTTTAAAATCGAGGCAAACTCTTCAATCGCCCAAGGCAATTTCTTTGCATCCTCCAAGATTGCGTACATGTGATTGCGAAGTTCGATAAGAAGTTCAACGTCAAGTGCTGCATAAGTGAGCCACTCTTTTGGTAATGGTCTGGCCGACCAATCTGCTGCGCTATGTTCTTTAGCCAGCAGAACTCCCATGATGGATTCAAGCAAAGGTCCTAAACCAACGCGGGGCAATCCAGCAATTCGTCCAGCTAATTCAGTGTCAAAAAGCTTGGTGGGGTTTATCCCAAGTTCTCGCAAACATGGCAGATCTTGGGTGCTGGCATGCAGGATAACTTCATCGGTATTGAGAAGATCGTTGAGATCAGAAAACAGTTGATGTCCTGGGCCAAAAGGAATTGGGTCAATTAAGTGCAGCCCACCATCAATTCTTTTGATCTGAATCAAATATGCCCGTGCACTGTATCTAAAGCCAGATGCGCGCTCTGCATCTACTGCAAATGGGCCTGAGCCTTTGGATAATTGTTCAATGGCTTTTCTAAAACTTTCCTCGGTATCGATGATTTCAGGGGTGCCTGCACTTGGCTGCAAAAGTGGAATCGCAACTATCTCTTCACTCATAGCTAACGCCTGCGTGAAGATGAAATTGCAGAAACACCTTCAGGCACCGGCGGCAAACCGGCAACCTCTGAAATCAAAGTGCACCAACTGACAATGTGATTAATGATCTCCTTTGGATCCTTAACAATCGGAGTCCACGAAGCCCTAATTTCAATTTCAGCTTCATGGCTTCTGGGAGATAACTTTCCAAAAGAAGCACTGCTTACTCGAGTAACTGTTCCGCTGGGAGAGTTGTACGCACAATTATTTGATTCGAGAGATTCTAGAAACCAACTCCAGCCGACCTCGGGAAGAAGCGGATCTTCTTGCATGATTGGATCTACATCGGCGCTGACAAAAGTTACACAACGAAATTCTCCATCCCACGTTGCTTGTCCGCCAGGTTCATGAAGTAAAACAAAGCGACCATTTGCAATCTCATCCTCTTGATCGCCCAGCAAACCATTAGAAACATCTACTGAGAAAGCGAAGGAAAAAGTTGCAAGTTTTTGAGGAGCCGGAACTTCAGTCAAGGTTAATTCTGCTCTTGGAGTTACGGTGCGAAGATGGTCTATTAAGCGCTCAAAACCATGTGCATCCACGTTCTTAGGATAAAGATGACAGTGCCTGAATCTTGGGAGGCAGGGCGGTAACCTTGCTTACATGGCATCAATCTTGGCACTTCTTTCAAGTGCGCTCTGGGGAACGGCTGACTTTTTTGCAGGACGCCTGAGCAAAAAGCATCATCCATTTGCAGTTCTTGGTTTTTCTCAGGTTATAGGACTGTTGGTTGGATTGCTGATAGTTCTTGTTTCTGGAGATTTGTACGGACAAGCCTTTGGGTTCAACGGTTATGTTCTATCAGGTGCACTGGCGGGATTGTTTGGTTACATCGGCTTGGCGTGTTTATATGAAGGCTTATCAACTGGGCGAATGGGAGTTGTCGCTCCGATTAGTTCTATGAGCGCAGTGATTCCTTTGATTTATGCAATTGTGACTGGAGACAAGCTTTCAATAATTGCATCGATGGGTATTGTCATTGCATTAGTCGGAGTCTTTTGCGCAAGTGGGCCAGAACTGTCTAATGGCTTGCCAATCAAACCTTTACTTTTGGCGCTGGGTGCTGCGGCAGGTTTTGGTATGTCCCTTACATTCATGTCCATTGGGTCCAAGGAAAGCGCTTTGCTAACGATGGTATCCATGCGCGCAGCTACTTTCTTTGTGACTATTTCACTTGCGCTCAAGTTTAGAACGACCGGTAAGTTTTCCAAGAAGGATCTTCCAATTCTGATTTTTATTGGTGCGGCCGATTTCCTTGCAAATCTATTATTAGGAGTGGCAACAACAAAGGGACTCGTATCAGTTGCTATGGTCTTTGGATCTCTTTATCCAATTGCGACCGCGCTGTTGGCCTTTAAGTTTTTGAATGAGAGATTGCACAAAGTTCAATATGTCGGGATTGCTCTAGCAGTTACAGGTGTTTCGTTAATCTCAGCTTTTTAATTGCGGGCTGAATAAAAAATAGTTCCTGATTCTTCCCACTTTTCAATCTGTGAAAAATGAACTAATAGTTGCTGGATATCTACAGTGTTTTCCCCGCCAGTAGCAGGAGTAACGCTTAGCTCTAGTTGATCAATCACTTTGTGGGTAAGCAGTTCGTTAATCATTGCTATGCCGCCCTCAATCAAAATCTTGTCACCAAACAAAGATCGCGCCTTCTCAACTGCCATAACTGGGGAACAGTTCCAGAACAAAGCCAAGTGATTTCCCTGGACTGGATTTACAAGGGATCTAGAAATGACAACAAGGGGGACAGGAGTCCGGTTGTAAGGCTCATGCCGGGCGGTGTTTCCTCCAACGATGATGACATCCACTTCGCGACGTCGTTGGAGAAAAGCCTTACGATCCTCAGGCGAGCTAACCCCGGCAGATCTGCTTTCTTTAGAAGTTGAGCCATCGCTGCCGACTACTAGGGTTGCTACAACGCTCACATGCCCAAGTATTACTTACCCGCCAGAATTTTTGTCAGTGGCTCTCTGTACCTTGGGTGCATGATCATTGATTGTTCAACCTGCACTATGGCCGCAATCGCATGCAATACATGTGTGGTCTCTTTCTTCCTGGATAACACCTCACAGATCAGCGATGAGACCGTGGGTGCTCTGACCGTGCTTGCTGAGAGCGGCCTGACACCGCCACTGCAATTTAACGCTCGCACCGCCTAATACAGGCTCAAATTCACAGCCGAATTAGCCTTGTTCAGGTTGAGAGGTTGGTCCAGGCGCGGTTAGCCTTGTCCTTATGTCTGTCTGGCTGCGCATTCTTACCGCTCTAGCGGTGATGGCTGGCGTTTTAGCACCCGTTAGCGCATCAGGTGCGCAAACCTTGGCGCAGGTTCAAGCCAAGATTCGCCAGTTAGAAGAGGATGCAACCGCCGCCGCCGAGGGTGCACAAGAGGCAAAGGTGAAGTTAGCCGCCTTAACCAAGACTCTCAATGGAATTAAAGCCAAAGCAGAGATCCAAGGCCAAACTGTTTCGGCGCTACAAAAATCTTTAGGCACCATTGCAATCGAGCAGTACAAGACTGGTGGCTTTGGTCAGAGTTTTGAACTCCTCTTCTCATCTGACCCAGCGCTGTACCTTTCATCAGCAGGTGCGCTAGATGCCATAACGCGACGCAAATCTGCCCAACTTCGAAAGTTTGAGACCGCGCAGCAGCGATTGAACGCAACAACCTTAACTGTCAATGACAAGTTAGCTCTGGTAGCTGCGGCCCAAAAAAAGTTAACCGCCCAATCAGCGCTGGCTCAAAAAAAGTTAGCTGAAGCGGAAAAACTTTTATCAAAGTTAACTAAGGCAGAGCGCGAACGTTTAGCGCGATTAGCCGAGGATGAGGAAAACGCAGATCAAGCTTCATCGCTCAAGGCAGCCAAAGAGGCTAGTGGGATTTCAGGAAGAGCTGGAATCGCTATCAAATATGCGTTGAAACAAATTGGTGATCGATATGTGTTTGGTTCATCGGGAATGGTTACTTGGGATTGTTCAGGTTTAACAATGCGAGCATTCCAAGCAGCAGGAGTTTCGCTCCCACATTCATCCGCGGCTCAATCTCGACTAGGCAAGAAAGTTTCACTGAACGCTTTGAAGCCTGGAGATCTGTTGTTTTATGGTCGCCCAGTTTCACATGTTTCAATCTATTTGGGCGGTGGAAAGATGGTGCATGCTCCGCGCTCAGGTTCACGCGTAAAGGTTGCACCTAGCGGATCGCTCGGGAGAAAACCTTTAGTTGGAGCTCGACGTTTCTAGTCCCGTTTTGTTCGTTACCAATGACTTTGGCCCACGCGCAGGTGGAATTGAAACCTTTGTTATTGGTTTAATTGAACGCAGACCATTTGGTCAGACAATTGTGTACACCTCGGCGCAAAGTGGCTCAGAAGAGTATGACCAGGCCTGGAAATCTAATTACGGCGTTACTGTTATTCGAGACCGAGCCAAAATTTTGCTCCCGACTCCACGTGTTGCTCGAAACCTGTCACGGATAATTAAAAAGTCAAATATTCAAATGGCTGCATTTGGCGCAGCTGCGCCGTTGGGATTGTTATCTGCATCCATGAAGCGAGCAGGTGTTCAAAAAACAGTTGCCTTAACTCATGGCCATGAAGTCTGGTGGGCGAAAGTTTTTCCTTTTAACCTAGCTTTGCGTCGAATCGGAGCAACTGTTGATGCATTGACCTTTCTGGGAGCGTTCACCCAACATATGATCTCGCGGGCTCTTTCTAAGGGAGCTGCTGCGCGCATGGTAAAGATTGCACCTGGCATTGATGTGGATCATTTTGTGCCACACGATGCAACCCAGTTGCGCAAAGAACTGAAGTTAGAAGATAAGCGAGTCATTGTTTCTGTTGGACGATTAGTGCACCGAAAGGGTCAGGATCATTTGATCGAATCTTTGCCTGAGATTCTAAAGAGCGTACCTGATGCGCATGTGTTGATGGTGGGCCAAGGGCCTTACCTTTCCTATCTTAAGAAGTTAGTTCAAGAGCTTAATCTGACTGAGCATGTCAGTTTCATCGGAAGAATTCAGTATGCCCATTTGCCGCACTACATATGTGCCGGAGATGTTTTTGCAATGCCTTCGCGTTCTAGATTTTTTGGTTTAGAGGTTGAAGGTTTAGGAATCGTTTATCTTGAAGCAAGTGCCTGCGGATTACCGGTTATCGCCGGATCATCTGGGGGAGCACCGGATGCCGTTGTGGACGGAGTTACTGGATTTGTTGTAGACGGGCAAAACAATCAAGCTATAGCGGCGGCTGCAATTAGATTGTTGAATGATTTGGATCAAGCCAAGAAAATGGGCACAGCAGGTCGAGCATGGATTATCGAAAACTGGCGTTGGGAAATTTGGTCGCAGCGCTTTAACGAGCTTCTACAGTAAGAATCCGTTATCGCGGGCGATTTTTGCCGCCGAGGTCCGATTAGTGCATTCAAGTTTTCTCATCAGCGCCGAAATATGTGTTTTAACTGTCGACAGACTTATGTAGAGTTTTGAAGAGATTTCTAGATTGCTAGCACCTTCGGCCAAAAGGTAAAGAACTTCAATTTCTCTGGGCGTTAAATCAAAATCTCGAGGTTGATCTGCGGTTAAGGCGCTAGTAAATGAGCCAGGATTTGCGAGCGCGAAGGTTACGGAAGAAATTATTTCTTGCATTGATTGGCTCTTTGATAAATATGCATTCGCACCCGAGCTGCGGGCAATTTTTATAAACTGAGCTGGGTCATTGAGCGAAAGAATAATCAGCGCTACTTCTGCCGAATGCTTGCGCACCCATTGAACAATCTCTAAACCAGAACCATCCGGAAGATTGAGATCTACGATTATTGCTTCAGGATTAAAGGCTGCAATTTTGGCCCGAGCATCTGCCAGATTGCCGGCAGTTTCAATCGAGTCGAAACCGTTATCTTTGAAAGCTTGGACTAGGCCCTGACGAACTACTGCATGGTCATCAATGATTAGTAGTCGCGTCATTACCTATCCAATGGGATTCGTACTCCAATCTTTGTGCCCTGTGCATCCGAGGCAATGGTGATTTCCCCATTGAGTTTATT
>Ga0315905_10000310_pt1 | contig 53381 bp, 35 predicted proteins | sample LakEriMetagenome_5_FD_203522 | JGI IMG/M metagenome (GOLD analysis project Ga0315905, IMG submission 203522) | Freshwater fungal communities from buoy surface, Lake Erie, Ohio, United States - Buoy 4 MA121 | ecosystem: Environmental > Aquatic > Freshwater > Lake | place: USA: Lake Erie, Ohio...
GATCTGCCCGACTGGGGAACCGTGAGCTGCATCGAGCCTTCGGCCCACGATGCCGGAACGGCTTGGCTGGTGGTGGATGCCCACCGGCTGGACAACTACAAGCCATACCTGTGGAAAACCACCGATTTCGGCGCCACCTGGATGCGTTTGGAGGACGGGCTGGACCCCGCGGTCTACCTGCATGTGGTGCGGGAAGACCCTGTGAGAAAGGATCTGGTTTTTGTGGGCACCGAGCGGGGCGTGGTGTTCAGCGCCGACGGCGGGGACAGCTTCGAGCCTTTGCGGCTGAACATGCCCACCGTGGCGGTGCATGACCTGCAGGTGCATCAGGGTGACCTGGTGGTGGGTACCAATGGCCGGTCGATCTGGATTCTGGATGACATCAGCCCGCTCAGGGAATGGAAGGACGAGCACGCCGAGAAGCACGCCCACCTGTATCCAATCCGTCCGGCGGTGCGGTGGCGACAATCTGGCACGGTGAGCCACGGCCAGGAGATCGGCATGGGGCAGAACCCCGCGCAGGGGGCGGTGATCCAGTACCACCTGAAGTCCAAGCCGAAAGCGAAGCCCACCCTGGAGATTCTGGACGCAGCCGGCAAACGGGTGGCGTTCTTCGACGGGGCGAAACACCGGAAGAAAAAACCGGACGAGGCCTCCGAATACCCGGAGGTGGACCATCCCGAGGTGCCTGATTCGGAAGGGATCAACCGCTTCACTTGGGATCTGTGCCACAGCCCCGCCCGTATCATTCCCAAGGCCTTGGCCGACATGGGCAGCCCGGCGGCTGGCGCCCCTGTCTGCCCGGGGACCTACAAAGTGGTGCTGACAGTGGATGGGCAAAAGGCAGAGGGCGCATTCCAGGTTTGGGCCGACCCCCGGCTGATGCAACCCGGTCAAACCCTGCTGGCTGGCAAATGGGACGGGATCACCCCGGCGTCACTGCTGGCTGAATTGCGCGAGCAGGAGCAGTTCTCCCTGAAGGTGCGCGACGCGATCAGCGCGCTGTCCGACACGGTGATCCGGCTGCGCAAGGTGCACCGGCAACTGGAACTGCAGGTGGACTTGCAAAAGGATGAGGCTGCCGCCAAGGAATGGGTGGGGCTGGCCAAGGCACTTTCTACCAGGCTCGACGCGCTGGAGAAAAAGCTGCACAACCCCACCGCCCGGGTGAGCTACGACATCCTGGCGATGCGGGGCGGCGCGAAACTGTACAGCCAACTGGTATGGCTGTACGGGCAGGTGATTGATGGCGATGGCGCACCCACGCAGGGGATGCGTGAGCTCATGGCGGAACTGGACAAGGAGCAGATCCAACTGACCGCCGAATTCACCAAGGTGGTGACTGAGGAGATGGCCAAGCTGAACGCCTTGGGCAAAAAGCTGGATCTGCCGGTGATCTGGTTGCCGAAGTAACAAGGCCGGGACGGATAGCAGGCGGGTTGCCTAGGGCTGAAATGCCCCCCGGGCTTTCGCTACCATGCATTAAGGGCTTTTCCATCCTGAAGGTGCGTGGGTTGTATGGCTGAAAATCCGCAGAACTATCCGGTCGCCCTCACCATCGCCGGGTCCGATCCATCGGGTGGCGCCGGGCTGCAGGCTGATCTGAAGGCGTTTCATCAGCATGGTGTCTACGGAGCCAGCGTGGTCACGCTGTTGACGGTGCAAAACACCGTCACGGTGGACGCGGTGGAATGCCTGCCGGCCGACATGGTGCTGGCTCAACTGGATGCTGTGCTCACAGACATCCCTCCCCGGGCCGCGAAGACCGGGGCCCTGGGCAATGCAGCAATCATTGAGGCGATTGGGCAACGGGCCAGGGGTTTTACTTTCCCGCTGGTGATCGACCCGGTGATGGTGAGCAAGCACGGCCTGCCGCTCATCGATCCCGACGCGATTGATTGCTTCATGCGGCATCTGCTGCCCCATGCCTTTTTGCTGACACCGAACCTGAATGAGGCGGCCCGTTTGACCGGGCGACCTGTCGGCACCGTGGCGGAGATGGAAGCTGCGGCCCAGGCCCTGGCCGACCTGGGTGCCCGCCATGTGCTGGTGAAGGGCGGCCATCTGGAAGGCCAGGCGGTGGATGTGCTGCTGGCCCAAGGGAAACTGGTTCACCTGCCTGCCAGGCGCGTGGACACGCCGCACACGCATGGCACTGGCTGCGTGTTGTCGGCCTCCATCACAGCCCGTCTGGCCAAAGGGCAAAGCGTGGAGGAGGCGGTGCGGGGTGCCAAGGATTTTGTCCACCGGGCCATTGCCACCAACCCAGGCTTGGGCAAGGGCCACGGACCCGTGAACCTGTTCACGCCGTGCTGAACCGTATCCCTGTCAGGAAGAACCATGGCCGGCCTTGAATCGCTGCGTTTTACCAACCGGTTCACGCGGGATTTGCCCGGTGATCCCGATACCCGCAACCTGCGCCGACAGGTGCGGGGGGCGTGCTGGTCACGCGTGAACCCCACGCCGGTGGCCAAACCGGAACTGGTGGCCTATTCCCGCGAGGTGGCGGAGTCGGTAGACCTGGAGATCACTCCCGACAATGAGCAGGCGCTTGCCGATGTGATGGGTGGCAACCGCTTGCTGGAGGGGATGGATCCGTTCGCCATGTGCTATGGCGGCCACCAGTTCGGCAATTGGGCCGGGCAACTGGGGGATGGACGGGCCATCAACTTGGGTGAGGTGGTCAACCGCAAGGGCGAGCACTGGACGCTGCAGTTGAAGGGCGCCGGCCCCACACCCTATTCCCGCACGGCGGATGGGCTGGCGGTGCTTCGCTCCAGCGTGCGTGAGTTTTTATGCAGCGAGGCGATGCACCATCTGGGCGTGCCCACCACGCGGGCGCTCAGCCTGGTCAGCACCGGCGAGAGCGTGGTGCGCGACATGTTCTACGATGGCAACCCCAAGCATGAGCCGGGCGCAGTGGTTTGCCGGGTGGCCCCCTCCTTCACCCGCTTCGGGAATTTCCAGATCTTCGCCGCGCGGCAAGAGTACGACCTGCTCAAGCAGTTGACTGATTTCACGCTGCGCAGTGATTTTCCCAATCTGGGGGAACCATCTCCCGAGGCATACACCGCCCTGTTCCACGAGGTTTGCGCGCGCACGGCCGACATGATTATCCACTGGATGCGGGTGGGCTTTGTGCATGGCGTGATGAACACCGACAACATGTCGATTTTGGGGCTGACTATCGACTACGGCCCCTACGGTTGGCTCGAGGATTACGACCCAGACTGGACCCCTAACACCACCGATGCGCAAGGCCGCCGGTACCGGTTCGGGGCCCAACCGCAGATCGCCCTGTGGAACCTGCTGCAACTGGGCAACGCGCTCTACCCGCTGGTGGGGGACGCCAAACCGCTGGAGGCCGGCCTGGACGCCTACGCCAACCGGTTCCAGAGCGGGCACCGGAGGATGATGGCCGGCAAGCTGGGGATCTGTCTGCGCAACCCGGATCAGGATGAGCCGCTGGTGGCGGAGCTATGGCCGCTCTTGGCAGCCGTGGAAACGGACATGACGCTGTTTTTCAGGCGATTGGCCGATCTGCGGTGCGAGGCGGGGGCGCCCGATGCGGACAGCGATCTACTGGCTCCTGTGGAACAGGCGTTTTATCAGTCGGAAAAGATCGGGGCAGAACATCGCGCGAGTCTTGCGGATTGGCTGCGCCGTTACCAGCAGCGTGTACGCATGGAGGGTGTGCCCGATCCTGTGCGCAAGCAGGCGATGAACCGGGTCAATCCGCTCTATGTGCTGCGCAACTATCTGGCGCAATTGGCGATTGACAAGGCCGAGCATGGCAACTACGGCATGGTTCGAGACCTGCTGGAGGTGCTGCGTCATCCCTACACCGAGCAACCAGGCAAGGAAGAGTACGCTGCCAAACGGCCGGAATGGGCCCGGAGCCGGGCGGGCTGTTCGATGCTGTCGTGTAGTTCGTGACCAACAGGTTGTAAATCGGAACAATGATCCATTGGGGGGATTTCCAACCATGAACTGGCAACACCTTGCGGGTACTGTTTTGCTGGCTCTTGCCGGAGCCACCGTATGGGCCGAGCCCGCGCAGCCTCCAGTCAAAAAGCTTCCGCTGCCGGGAGAGATCTTCACCGTCGCGGGGCGGATGGCTTTTTTGATCGAGGCGAAGGTGGAGCCCGGTCAGCCGAAAGGGTGGGTCTGGTACGCTCCCACGCTGCCCAACCTGCCCGGCCCGGAAGAGCGCTGGATGTTTGAGCGGTTCACACAGGCTGGCATTTCCATCGCCGGCGTGGATGTGGGGGAATCCTACGGCAGCCCGGCGGGCCGCAAGCAGTTCTCGGACCTCTACCAGGAAATGACCGAGAAGCGCGGCTTTGCCAAAAAGCCCGTGTTGCTGGGCCGCAGCCGGGGCGGATTGATGACTCTCTCGTGGGCTGCCGACAACCCGGACAAAGTGGCCGCTTTTGCCGGCATCTACCCGGTGTGCAGCGTGGCCAGTTATCCCGGGGTGGCCAAGGCCGCTCCCGCCTACGGCTTGACGGGGGATGAATTGAAGCAGCGGTTGGCCGAGTTCGATCCAGTGGATCGTCTGGCCCCGCTGGCAAAGGCCAAGGTTCCTTTGTTTGCCATCCATGGCGATGTGGACACGGTCGTGCCCCTGGAGGCGAATTCGGGGCTGGTGAAAACCCGTTATCAATCAATGGGCGGCCCGATGGAGTTGCTGGTGCCCAAGGGGCAGGGGCACTCCATGTGGGAAGGTTTCTTCCGGTGCGAGGAGTTGGTTGCCTTTGTGATCCAGCATGCCAAGGGGCGGTGAATCGATAGTGCGCCAAAAGAGTGGGCGCATGCTGTAATCTTGTTGATATATTACCGTCGCCGACAGGTGTTTTGTTTTCACTATGGGTGCCGCGGGAGAATAGAAATGGTTGCCCAAATCCTTTTGATATCGGCCTTCTGCCTGCCTTCTGTGCTATTGCAGGAAAGCCCGGTGGATCTAAAGGCCATTCAAAAGTCGGCCCAGGCTCTAGCCACTGCCACCAAAAAGGGTGATGTGCCGGGTTTGCTGGAAGGAACCTATCCCAAGGCGGTGGAGATGATGGGTGGCAAGGATGCCGCAGAAAAGGCCATCCGTTCGGCCATGGATGATTTTGGGAAAAAAGGAATCACCTTCACCAAAGCGGAATGTTCAGAGCCCAAGGAGATCCAGAAGGTTGACGGCAAATGGTACGCCGTGGTGCCGATGGTGGTGGAAATGCAGGTCCCCAACGGATTAGCCACATCCCCCAGCTACCTGCTGGGTGTTTCTGAGGATGGCGGCAGAGTGTGGAAATTCATCGATGGTTCCGGATTGAAAAACGCCAAGGGCCGTGAGGTCATGCTTCCCGGTATTCACGAAAAGCTAAAATTGCCAACATACCAGCCGCCGAAATTCACCCCGAATCCGTAGTTTCATGGACGGGATGTTCTTTCCCACCCGTTTACCTGACTTGTGGAAACCATCAACCCACCGGCGCGTTCCAGGTGCTCACCACCGGGGTTTCGCGCTCGTAGCCCAGTTCGGAAAGGGTGGCGGTTTTCAGCATGAAATGACGGCCCTCCACGGGTGGTAGTTCCAGCCAGCGTGCGGCGAAGACCCGCAGGCAATGGCCATGGGCGAAAACCACGCTGGTGCCGCCGGCCTGGCGGATGCGGGCGATGACCCGGTCGAGCCGCGCACCCACCTGTCCGGCGGTTTCACCGCCGGGGCATGGCTGGCTGAAGACGGTCCAGCCCGGGGCCTTTTCACGGATCTGCGGAGTGGTGAGACCCTCGTAGTCGCCGTAGAACCATTCCGCCAGGTCATCGGTGACTTCCACACGAGGCCCCAGGCCGGCCAGTTCGCAGGTCCGTTTGGCCCGGAGCCGGGGGCTGGAGAGCACCAGCCGGAAGTCCCATTTTGCCAGAACCGGTTTCAACCGCAGTGCGGCCTCCTCACCTCCGGCAGTCAGCGGCAGGTCCGTGATGGAGGTGTGCTGCCCGCTTTTGCTCCAGGCGGTTTCGCCATGGCGGACGAGAAGGACGGAACCGAGGGGGTTTTCGTGGGGCACGGGCATACAAATCCAATAATGAGAAAAAATAGTGCTGCAGTGTGACCTTCAGCGGTTGGTCGCCAACTTCAATTCCTTTTCAACACCATTCCTCCGGATGGTCACCCGCACCGGTTCCCGGTTGCCAGCCCGGGTTTGCAGCATGTGGCAGATCAGGTCGGTTTCTCGGGTGAAGTCTGCCTTGCCGTCCCAGCTCACGAGGACATCTCCCTTCTGGAAACCGGCGCGTTTGGCAACATCGTGCGGGGCGAAGGCGCCGACATGCTCGATGACCAGCTTGCCTTGGTTGGCTCCGGTTCCCGGCTTGAAGAAGATGCCGCCCAGCGCCGCCCGCCTAAGGCCCCAAGTGCTGGCGCGCCAGGCAAAGTCATCGCGGTGTCGCCATCCCTTGGGCAAATCCAATGTGAACGGCGACTCGCGCCCGTCGCGGCTGACCGTTCCCTGCATACTGGCCCCTTCGGGACTGGCGGCGTTGAGCACCCACTGCACATCCGCGATGGAAAGCAGGGGCTGCCCCTGCAGGGTGGCGAGGTTGTCCCCCGGCTTCAGGCCGGCCTTGGCTGCCGGGGAAGAATCCTCCACCGCCAGCACCGTGGCGCAATGGGCCGGGTCGAGCGTCAGACCGATCGACTTGGGATGGGGGAAGGGGAGCAGCGTGCGGTCGTCCAACGGGCCAGATTGCTTCAGCGCCAGTTCGCGCGCCGCATCGCCAATCTGGTGGCAGTGGATGCAGCTTTTGACCACATTGCCCTGGTAATCGAGTTGCGGCCCAAACTTGCCGGCAAGCGGCGGCATCTTCTCTGGGCTGGGGTAGGCGGGTTTGGGGCCGGTCTTTGCCTTCAGCGTTGCCTGATTGCCCGGATAGCCGGCGTGCAGCGCCAGAGCCTTTTCCATGGCCCGGGCAAGGCCCTCCACCGAGACATCCCCGCGCCAGTCGGTGCGGTGGCTACGGGTGCCGAACCGGCCTAGCACGGTGCCGTCCGCCTCCAGAAAGAACACGGCGAACGACTGGTCAGTGTCGAACTGGAAGATCGACAGGTCCAAACCGTTGGTGCTGACTAGTCGCACCCGCACGAAGCTGTCCAGGTGTTTCTTGATGAGGGGGTCCTGGCGGATCACCTCCTCGTCCAGCTTCACGCATTCCTCGCATGGGATGCAGCGCAGCACCGCCAGGATCGGTTGGCCGCTCCGGCGGGCCTCGTCCCTGGCCGCGGCGAAATCGTTGTAGATCCAACGCCCCTCGGCCTCGATCTCCTTTTTGTCGTTGCGGACCTTCTCTTCCCGCGTCTGGGCAAAAGCCCAAGGGCAGGCCCCCAAAAGCACGGAAAACGCCAACGCAAACCGAACGGCAACCATGATGAATTCCCCGGAAAAAGCGGGCTGGCCGGGTGATGGTGGCCCCTGCCATGGCTGATCCTATCCTAAACCCCAGCATCCTTCCGCTGTTTTTCCAATCGCGGGTTCCCTCCCATGGCTCACCACCACCCTCGTCCCCAGCCAACCCCGGAGCATGAGCGGCTGGCCCAGTCGCCGGATGCCCAGTCTCCCTGGAGGTGGTGGGGCACCTTTGTGACAGAGCGCCAGTGGGGCACCGTGCGGGAGGACTATTCCGCCAACGGCGACGCCTGGCGCTATTTCCCGCACGAGCACGCCCGTTCCCGCGCCTACCGCTGGGGCGAGGACGGCATCGGCGGCTGGTGCGATGACAAGCAGGATTTTTCCGTCACCGTGGCCTTCTGGAACGGCAAGGATCCCATCCTGAAGGAGCGTTTTTTCGGCCTGGCCAACCACGAGGGCAACCACGGCGAAGACATCAAGGAGCTGCACTGGTATCTGGACGGCACGCCCACCTCCAGCTTCAACCGCATGCTCTACAAGTATCCGCAAGAGGCCTATCCCTACGAGCGGCTGATCCGTGGCAACTCCGGCCTGTCGCGGACTGCGCCCGAATTCGAGATCCTCGATATCGGCCTCTTCGACGACAATCGCTACTTCGACTGCGAGATCACTTGGGCCAAGGCTTCCCCGAACGATCACCTGCTGGAAGTGGTAGTACACAACCGGGGGGCCGAAGACGCCGAGATCCATGTTCTGCCCCAGTGCATTTGTACCAACACCTGGACCTGGGTGGAGGATGGCGTGAAGCCCGACCTGCGGGCGGTGGCTGATTCAAAAGCCCGTCTGGTCGACCGCCGGCTGGGAACCTGGGAAATCCATTTCGACCAGCCGGATGACCTGCTGTTCACCGAGAACGAGACCAACCCCCGCCTGCATGCCAACCAGCCGGATGCGGTCGGCTACTTCAAGGATGGCATCCACCGCCATGTGGTGCAGGGGGAACCCGGCGCGGTGAACCCCGCCAAAGTGGGGACCAAGCTGGCCGCCTGGCACAAGCTGTCGATCCCCGCCGGCGGCAGCGCCCGGGTGCGGCTGCGTCTGGTGACCGAGTTGGAAAGCCCGCAGGACCCATGGGCCGATTTCGACGCCATCCTTGCCGCGCGCAGAACCGAGGCGGACCAGTTCTTCGGCCACCTGCAGCGGTTTGTCACCGACGAGGATGACCGCCGCATCCAGCGGCAGGCATGGGCCGGGCTGCAGTGGAGCAAGCAGGTTTATCATTACACCGTCGCCAAATGGCTGGAGGGGGATCCCACGGAACCATCCCCGCCATCCAACCGCGGTGCCATACGCAACGGCCACTGGCGGCATTACTGGCACCACACGGTGACCAGCATGCCCGATCCATGGGAGTACCCGTGGTTCGCCGCATGGGACCTGGCGTTCCATGCCGTGTCCTACGCCGAGATCGACCCCGCCTTCGCCAAGACCCAGTTGGAGGACCTGTGCAACGATTTCTCGATGCATCCTTCCGGGGCGCTACCCGCCTACGAGTGGAAGTTCGATGATGTGAACCCGCCGGTGCAGGCGTGGGCGGCGTTGCGGGTCTTCGAGATAGAGAAGTCGCGCACGGGAAAAGCCGACCACCATTTTTTGGCGCGCCTGTTCATGCGGCTGAGCCTGAACTTCCAGTGGTGGGTCAACCGCAAGGATACCGACGGGCAAAACATCTTCGAGGGCGGCTTCCTGGGGCTGGACAATGTGGGAGTGTTCGACCGCAGCCAGCCGCTTCCGGGTGGCGCGGTGCTCGAACAGGCCGATGCCACCGCCTGGATGGGGATGTTGTGCCTCAACCTGCTCCGTATGGCGGTGGTGCTGGGCAAGCGCGATCCCGTGTTCGAGGACGCGTGCAGCCGCTTCTTCATGCACTTTTTGTCCATCGCCGAGGCGATGGCCGATTTCCACCAGACCGGCACCGGCCTGTGGGACGACACCGACAAGTTCTACTACGACCGACTCCGCATGCCCACCGGACAGATGCTGCCCCTGAAACTGCGCTCGGTGGTGGGCCTGATCCCGCTGTTCGCGGTGGAGGTGCTCAGCTCGGAGATCCTGGACCAGTTGCCGGTCTTTCAGGAGCGTCTGAACTGGTTCTTCGTTCAGCGGCCCGACCTGGCATCTCTGGTCTCCAGGTGGCGCGAGCCGGCCATCCACGCTGATGGCGGCGAGGCGGAGGTGGAGACCCGACTGTTTTCCCTGCTGCGCGGGCACCGGACCAAGGCCCTGCTGCGCCACGCGCTCGACGAGGCGAAGTTCTTGTCCCCCTACGGCATCCGTTCGATGAGCAAGGAGTATCTGGCGAACCCCTACACCATCGAGCTGAATGGCAAAAAGATGACGGTCGCCTACGAACCGGCCGAAGGCAGGACGCCGGCCTTCGGCGGCAACAGCAACTGGCGCGGGCCGGTCTGGTTCCCCATCAACCAGTTGCTGCTGGAATCATTGCTGCGGTTCCACCGTTATTACGGGGAAGACTTCCGGGTGGAATGCCCCACCGGCAGCGGCAACCTGCTCAGCCTGCGGGAGGTGGCGGGCAGCTTGGCTGGCCGATTGAAGGCGATTTTCCAGCGCGGCCCGGACGGGCTGCGACCCTGCATGGGGACCGACACCCGCTTCCGGGATGATCCCTATTTCAAGGACCTGATCTGGTTCCATGAATACTTCGACGGCGACACCGGCCGCGGCTGCGGAGCCAGCCACCAGACCGGCTGGACAGCCCTGGCGGCCCGGCTATTCAGTCCTTACCCAATGCCCGAGACGCACCATCGCGAGGCTGGAGAAGATTGGGTGGAGACCTAAACCCTCCACCTGGCCAAAACTTTGCTTAAATCTTCACGCAATCCACCGGCTGGAAACCCTTGCCCAGCACCGGCTCAGCCGGGTAGCCGAGCCAGTTTTGTAGCAGGGCGGCGTAGACCTGGCGGAAGTCGGTATGGTGTTTCAGGTCGCCATCGACCAGGTCAGTGAGGCTGGGGTGGGCGCCCGTCACACCGGGTTTGACCCCTGGGCCGATACAGAACATCTGCGAGGCGGCGCCGTGGTCGGTACCCAGGCTACCGTTCTCGGCGACTCGCCTGCCGAATTCGCTAAAGGTGGCCACCATCACGCGATCGGCCAGTTGGTGCGATTTCAGGTCCTTCAGGAAGGCGCCCACAGCGCCGGACAACTCCGCCAGCAGCAGCTCATGCACCGGCTGCTGCCGGGAATGGGTGTCAAAACCGCCCAGGGAGACATAGAAGATCTGTGTTCCCATGTCGCCGGCGATGAGGCGGGCCACCACCTGCAGCTTGCGGGCCAGGCCGGTCTCGGGATAGGTGGCACCCGGCTTGTAGGCCTTGGCCACCTCGCCTAGCCGGTCAACGCTGGTCAGCGTCACATCAGCGGTACGGCGCAGGAAGTCCAGCTCGCCGCCGGCCTCGGTCGCCTTCAGCGCCACCGCCTCGCGCAGCGTTTGTTTCGCCCGGGCCTGAGCGGACTGGTCCCCCGGGCCGGGCAGTAGCTTGTACGCATCCATCGACTGCACATTGGGCACATTGACGCGGCCGCTGAGCAGCGCCAGTGGGAGTTTTTCCGAACCCAGCGCCAGGGCCGGCACGCCGCCAGCCAGCGCCTTGGGATCGCGCTCCAGGGCGCGGCCCAGCCAGCCGTCGCGCAGGTCCACACTTTCGGGCCGGGCGGTGTGCCAGATGTCCATGCTGCGGAAGTGCGACCGGTCGGGCTTGGGGTAGCCCACGCCCTGGATCACCGCCACCTGGCTGTCATCAAACAGGGTGCGCAGGTCACCCAACCTGGGGTGCAGCCCCACGGCACTGTTGAGCTTGAGAACCCGGTCCTTGGGTACGGCAAGCACCGGGCGAGACTTGTAGTATGCGTCATCGGCAAACGGGATAACGGTGTTCAGGCCGTCATTTCCGCCGGCCATTTCCACCAACACCAGCACGCGGCCGGAGGTGCCGGGTTTGCCCAGCCAACCGGCTGCGCGCACGGCGGATTGCCAGATGCCGGGCAGCGATACACCCACCGACGCCGCGCCGGCGGTGCCGCATTGCCCCAGGAAGATTCTTCGACTGCCAGCCATGGTGGTTTCCCCGGGTTCACATCAACTGATATTCGGGCAAGGCAAGGATGAGGTGCAGCAGGCCCCGGTCACGGGTGGTGGGCGCCGCCTGGTCCGAGGCGAAGGCGCGCAGGCGTGCCACCACGGCCGCATCCGGCGGGCTGGCCAGTAGCAGGCCCGTGTAGTGGGTGACCGCCTGACTGGCATTGAGGAGCTGGTGCTCGCGTGCCTGAGCATCCAAGTCCATCAAGGGCCCGTATTTCGTCCCCGCGGCAAGCTCCGAGGCGAAGTTGGCGCGCAGCAGGTAGGTGGTGGAGCTGATCCACAGCCTGCCGCCCTCCCAACCTTTCACGGTGGGCGGCAGGAAGACCGCCTGGCCCAGCTCCTCCAAACAACGGGCCGTTGGCTCCAGCCGGGGTGCGGTCACCAGCGCGCGCTCAGCGCCCAGCACCAGGTCGAGCGGACTCTTGATGAGGCACCCGCGCGATTTGGCGCTGAAGAACAGCCGGCTGCCCAGCAGCTCGCGCAACACCGGGGCCATCTGAAACTGGTGGCGGCGGATGCAGTCTGCCAGCGCCTGCACGGTGGCCGCGTCGGGCTCGGGCTGGACAAAGGTCTTCAACAGGCGGATGGCGATGAAGCGCGGGCAGGCGGGCTGCTTCAGGCAGATGTCGATGACACCATCGCCGTCGAATGCGCCGGTGCTGCCCAGCACGGTCTTGGTGCCGGTGTCGTGCTGGGTGTCGTTGAACCAGAACTCGCCGTCGCGCATGTGCCAGCCGGTGAAGCAGCGGGCGGCCTCCTGAATGTCCTTCTCGGTGTAGTTGCCCACGCCCAGGCTGAATAGCTCCATCACCTCGCGGGCGAAGTTCTCGTTGGGGTGGCGCCGGCGGTTGGCGTTGCCATCCAGCCAGATCAACATGGCGGGATCGCGGGCGATCCGGTGCAGCAGCTTGCCGTAGTCTCCCAGGGCCTGGCCACGGAACAGGTCGTTCTGCGCCAGCATCAGGGCGACATCCTTCACCTTGTCGTTGGAGGTGGCGAAGAGGTTGTGCCAGAGGAAGGTCATCTTCTCGGCCAGGGGATTGGCCGAGCGCAGCATGCGGTGCAGCCACCACGCTTGCAGGTTGGCGGTGCTACCGGTGTCGAGCGCGGTCTTGCGCAGCAAGTCATCAGCGCGGATGAATTCGGCAGATTCCGGCTGGATGGCGCACAGGCGGTCGAGCGTGGCCGCCGGCCCGGCCCGGTGCGCCTGGTCCATTTCGGCTGCCGATGCCCCATACTGGGCCCGGCGCAGCAGGTGGGCCGCGTCGGCTTTGGTCCAGCCGGCGGCACCGAAATCGTGCGGGGCCAGCGGCTCGGTGGAGGTGGGCAGGGCGAGGGACATCATTTCCAGCTCCCCTCCAGCCGCACCTCGATGCCCCAGGGGTGAGACAGCGAGCCCAGTCGGACTTTCTCCACCTTGCGCAGGGCGTTTTCCAGCACTTGTACTTCTTCCTTCGCCTGCTGCTCGGTGCGGCCGTTCTTGATGCCGCCGGCTTCCAGCAGGCCCCGGTTCAGCATCAGCGCCTCGGCCAGGCGCGGGCCGGAGACGGCCCAGTCTTCCGCCTTGGCCGGCTGGCGGTTGCCGGCATCGGGGGCGGGTTTGGTGTAGGCGTCGATCAGTTGTTTGCACAGGCCCTTGGAGGAGCAGAGCAGGTACTTGTCCCCCACCAGGGCGGCAGCCGGGGTGAAGTTGTTCACCACGGGCAGGTCCTTGCCCTTGGGTTTGTTCAGGTAGTCAGCGAAGGTGACCTGCACCCCCTGGTGGGTCTCGGAAGTCATCACCCATGGCTGGCGGCCCTGCTGGCCAGCCTCGATATTGAGGATGGCCGACAGGGTTTGCAAAAACAGGTTCAGCAGGTTGGAGCCTTCCTTCGGCTTGGCCAGGTCGATAATGACCGCGAAACCGGGCAGCTTCACGCCCGGGGTGCCATCGAGGTGGCTGTAGTCCTGCGGGGCGGCCACCACCGTGATGCCTCGGCCCAGCACGCTGAGCACATCCTTGGCAAAATCCTTGCCAGGCAGGATATTGGCCAGGCCCGTCTCGAACTGGTCGAAGCCGGGCAGGGCCTTGCTATCCAGCAGTTGCTCCCGGTGGGTGTACCAGGTGGCGATATCCCGGTCGAAAGAAATACCACCAATCAGGGTGGGAATAGAGGGGAAGGGATTGGCCCCCGGTTTGCCGTCCGCCGGGAACAGCGCGCGCCGGCCAGCATCCAGCTTGCCAAGTTCGCCCGGAGCCACCACGCGCAGGTCGAAGTCAGTGTCGCGCACGCTAAGGCTGGCACCCACCGCCGGGCTGCGGGCGGCCATTTCCACCAGACCACCGAACCATAGCGAGGCCAGTGGGTTGTCCATCTTGGACGGGATGAGCCGGTTGCCCAGCGGCCCCTTCAGGGCCTTGGTGGCCAGATAGGCGGTGACCACAGGCTGGTCGCCAGACTGCTTGCGGACGGATTGGTAATCGGGGTCGGCGGCCAGCGCCTTGAAGGTGTTCTTGGTGGCATCGATGCCATTTTGGTCACCCGCCAGCCGCTGCCAGACCGATTGCGTCGGGGCGGCCTGGGTGCCGGCCACCAGCCAATCGTTCCCCAGGGCGATGCTGCCCACCTTCTGGATGGAAATCAGGGTGACCCCCTGGGCGGGGCTCGACAGCGACACCTGGCCCTCCGCCAGATCCAGAAACGGTTGTAGCCGTTTACGGAACCGTTCCCACTGGTCGCGGTTCTTGATCCGGGCGGCAAGGAGGAATTCCGGCTGGGCACCCAGCTTGCCATAAACTCCCAGAGCGACCTCGCCCCCGGCCAGGGTCTTGGCCAGCTCGAGGACCGGCATGCCGGTCTGCTGCTCCACAATGGCCTTCACCGCGAGCGCTTTCTTGAATTCGGGGCGCTGGAGCAGCTCCAGCCCCTGGGGGGTGGAATAAAACGCCTCGATGAGGCCGGCTTTTTCCACCCGGTCGATCAGGCCTGCCAGGTTGTTCAGCTGCACCGAAGCGATGGCCCCGGCGGGGAGCATCTCAGCGGGGTCACCCGCGCGGCAAGCCAGGGTGATCAGGCAAACGGTGCAAAGGGAGACAAACAGCCGGCGCATGGCGACCAATCCGCTTGGAAGGTAAAAAAGCGTACCTTCTCAAGATACCCGAATAAGCCATTCAAGGTTGCAGGGAATCCGGCTGAAAGGCTCCTTTCTGAATCGTTGTCTGGGGCTCCAAAAAATCTTGTTAACATTTTCGCCAAACCAACGGCATACATTGGATGGAAAACAAACGCGCAGCGGAAATCCGGGAGGAAATGACACGCCTTTGGCTTGGGGCAGAGGTGGCAGTGCGGGCATACATTTCGGCGGCTTTGGCTTCTTATCAGGATCGGGAGGATGTGTACCAGCAGGTGGCGCTTACGGTGGCTCGCCGTTTCGAGGAGTATGACCTCGGTAGGCCATTCCTCGGATGGGTCCTCTGGCTCGCAAAATCCCGCATAGCCGATTTTTACCGCACCCAGGAGAAACAACCTCAGCTATTGAGTGATGAAATGCTGGATCGATTCGCGGATGCCCTCGTCAATCAACGGGATATGGTTAGCCCGCGTCAGGAGGCGCTCGACAAGTGTCTTGAGCAAATGACCGAGCGTTCCCGTTTGCTGATCCGCTTGAAATACAACGACGGCTTGAAAATAGATCAGATTGCAAAAACGTTTGGAATCACACCGGCCTCGGTCCGTGTTGCCTTGTATCGTGTCAGGGAATTTTTGGCTACATGCATCCGGCACCGCATCGCACGGGAGGGACTGGAATGATTCCCGATTCCCTCAAACAGGATATCGACCGGTGGCTTGATGGTGACTTGGCCCTGGAGGAAGGGCCGCGTTTGCGTGAGGAGCTTGAAAGCACACCGAATGCCCTGGAATTTTTTGGCGAGAGGGCGCTTTTGCATCAAATGTTGGCAATTTCTAGGTCGCCACTAACAAACTTCAAGAATGAGCCAACAGGTTTCGATTCAATTGCCCATCCAAGGAGGGAAGTTTCAACTCGGTCGAATCCTGGAGCTTATCGTGCTTGGGTCCTTGCCTCTTTTGTTGTCGCTGCGTCGCTTTTGTTCGCGTCGTTTCTCTTTTTGCCAACGGCTACCGCAAGTCCTTCCGTTCTGGTCCAAAAAACCTTGTCGGAGTACCAGCCGTCGCTTGACAGGTGCTATTCGGTGAAAGTGGATGCCGGCAAACGCCTTATGAGAAATGGTTTCCGGGGGCGGTTTTTGCCTTTGGATTCAAAGCTTTGGGTGCGGGGAGACAGTTTCGTCCAGTTGTTTGATCACCAAGGGGAGCAACTGGTATGGGGCAGGGATTCCGGGGGTTCGCTTTGGTTCAGCATTTCCGGCAGTTCGGCAGTCGTTTTTGATGCCGACGAGATGCCACCCATTTTCCAGGAACTATTTGACCTGAGAAGCCTGCATTTAGGGAAGCTGCTCGAATCCTTGCTTCTGGATTACGAGCTTCAGTACAGCAGCCGCGATGGGAAAACCAGCACGATATTCGCCCGCCCCCTTCCTGGAATGATGCCCTCGAAATTCGGCGCTGTGGAGATCGAAATTGAACCGGATACGCTTCTGGTTTGTCGCGTGACACTGGAAAGACTCAAGGAAGGCCGCCCTGTGGCGGTGGTCAACTTTGTTCTGGAAGAGGTCAGATCGCGAGAGGACTCGCTTTACGAATTGAAGACCCATCTCCAGCCGGATGGGAGAATCTTGGATCGGACCGCCAGGTTGGGCAGACGCGTGGAGCTGCTGCGGGAATTCCAACAAAGGCTGCGATTCCCGCTGGAAGATCGGAAATAAGTGTGTGTGTGCGGGGAGACTCCTATGCGAATTCATTTCACGGGATTGGTCCTGATCAGCTTATTCCTGATGTTGGCCGGTGCGATGGGACAGGAGCCTTCTCCCAAGGTGGGTGGGAAGGACAAATCGTTTCTGAAAAAGTTTGACACCAACGGAGATGGTCAAATCGATGAGAACGAGCGGCGGGCCGTTCGTGGGAAAATGAAACAGATCCAAAAAAAACCCGGGGCAACCACGCCCTCAGCCGGTTCGGAAACCATCAAAGATCGAATCATCACCGAGATGCAGTTCCCTTCCAGCGATGGGAAAATGATCCCCTGCGTCCTTTCGATGCCCAAGGGTGATGGCCCGTTCCCGATGCTGGTCACGATTCATGGCGGTCAGGGGAACCGGGACTATGCCTACATCCGGTCCATGGCAGCCCCAAACAACCTGTCTCCCACGATATCCGCATTCAACGAGCAACCCTGGGCGATACTGGCCATAAGTTACCGGGCTGGCAACGGCGCTCTATTTGGTATGGAACAGGATGATGTGGTCGAGGGGATACGGTTCGCCAAACGCCAGCCCAAGGTCGATCCCAACAGGGTTGGGGTGGTGGGTGGTAGCCATGGGGGACATCTGGCATTGGTCGCCGCGGAGAAAATGGGACGGGAGTTTCTTTGCGTCGCGGTCGGATCGCCCTGGATGACAGATCCTGTCGTCTATATGACAGGTGACCCTGGAAAGCCTCCTCTGTCCATGGTTCCAGCGGAGGCGCGCGACGATCTGCTGAAAAACGGCAGGCGAATCCTCAACGGGATGAAGCGCGGTCGAAATATGTCAGACCAGGAAGTCATTGAGTTCGTCTCGAAACATTCGATCGAGGCAAACGCCGACAAAATCGAGATACCTGCCTTGTTCGTGACCAGTCTCGGCGACAGTCAGGCTCCGCATGCCCTGATCGAACCGATGATCCACCGGATGAAAGGTGCGAAGAAGGACGTTGAGGTATATACCGCCGAGAAAAGCCCCCATGGGTTTTACTGGGCGCGGACTGTGAGTGCCGCCCGGGTGTTGCGTGGTGAAAAAACTCAGCAGGAAGAAAAGGAAGAGCTGGAAGCGCGCAGAAGAATCATCCAGTTCTTTACCAGGCAGTTCGCCCGCACGGATGCCAAAACGGACCAGTCGCCGGTGGGCAACCGTTTGAAAACGATGCCACAGGGAAAAACGGAAACCTCCAGCAAGTCGGAAAAAAAAGAGGAAAAAAGCGCGAGGGATAGGTTTTTCCAACCCAAACAAGAAGCCTATCCAAAAGATAAAGATCGTGTGAAGGAGGGGCCTGGGGCAAGTAGTAAAAAAGAAAACGAATGGAGGAAAGAACCCGGCAAGGCCGCCTTTGAGTCGTTGGCCGATGAATCTGGATCAATAACCCGTCAGGCTTTCAAGAAACATGCCACCGGTTTACCTGCTATTGCAAAACGGCCAGAACTTTCGGATCGGTTATTTGATCGATTGGATCTCGATGGGGATGGAGTGCTGAACAAGGCTGAAATCGATGGGATGAAAAATCTCAAGGGCCAGTTTGAACGGGGCGGACAACCAGTCAAACCGAAACAGGATAGTCCGAAGACCGGCGCGGATTCCGGGAGCTCTGGTCAAACCACCTCCAGGCAGACTGCTGACAATAGTGGCGCAATCGCATTGTCCGCAAAGACACCACCGGTGCGGATACCCGGGGGCGAATTGGTGGGTGAACAGGTTGGTGATGTAAAGGTTTTCCGGGGTGTCCACTATGCATCCGCCCCGGTTGCTGAACTGCGTTGGCGACCCCCGGCACCTTTCAGGGGCTGGAAAGGATCCCTTGATGCGACCAGGTTCGGGGCCACCTCGCTTCAAGGGGAGACATTCAGCCCGCGTAGCAGCCAGAGTGAAGACTGCCTGTTTCTCAATATCTGGGCACCCGCAAAAACTGATGCCGAATCACGGTTGCCGGTGCTTTTCTGGATCCATGGAGGCGCCTTCATTCAGGGATCCGGAGCCCAGCCACGATACGATGGGACTGAACTCGCCAGACGCGGGGTGGTCGTGGTCACGATCAATTATCGCCTTGGGCCGCTGGGATTATTCGCTCATCCGACCCTGACTGCTGACGCCAAGCCAGACGACCCCCTTGGTAACTATTGCCTTCTGGACATGATAGCCGCCCTTGGATGGACGCGGGAAAACATCGCGGCGTTCGGCGGCGACCCAGGAAATGTAACCATATCTGGTTCTTCCGCCGGTGGAACAAGCTGTCTGTTTTTGATGGGGATACCCCAGGCAAGGGGACTATTCCACAAGGCGATCATCCATAGCAGTGGCGGCATCCAGAACATCCAGACGCTGGCCGAGGCAGAGGCGGCCGGGGTCCGATTATCAGAACACATCGGATTGGGACCGAATCCGTCATCAAGGGATTTGCGGAGTGCGATGGCTGGTGATATTGCCCTAGGGGTGGCAGCGATACGGGATTTGAAACTGCCTGTGAAGCCAATTGTTGATGGCCGCTTGGTGACCGGTGCCCCAGCGGAGATTTTCGCCCGGGGCAAACAGGCCCGAATTCCTGTCATGATCGGATCTGCAAACGGTGAGTCAGGAGCAAGGCTCCTGGAGGATGAAATCGCGACAGGAGGTGCCTTTGGTTTCCAGCGCAAATTGGCGGACGATATGACTCGTGCCGGTCAATCGGTCTACATGTTCCAACTGACATATGTCCCACCCCTTTCACGCGCCAACCGCTCGGCCGCGAAGCATGGCGAAACGGTTGCTTATGCCTTTGGCACGTTTGGTCAATCTGTCCTAGCTCAATACGGTTTTCTGAACAAGGAGGTGGCTTCAAAAGCCAGCCGTCCAAAGCGTGGTGGGCACGTTCAAGGAAATGAAAATGCCGGACGGGAAGATGATTTCATGGCGGTGGAGGATTCAGAGCAAGGGCGGAAAATCAGCGCTGCCATGATGGAATATTGGGTTGCCTTCATGCGGGAGGGAAAACCAAGCGGAAGAAGTCTTCCAAAGTGGCCTGCCCATGAACCGAAATCACCCAAGGCGATGGTATTTGGAAACGAGAAAATCTCTATCAAATGATTGGCCATTCGGAAGTCATGCGGATTCAGGTTCATTTTCCACGATTCGAAGGGATGAGTTCATGGAAGTCTCGGTGTGGATCGCCTTCTTGTTGTGGCCAATCCCATTGGTTTGCAAGGAATTTGTGTCCGATTTCACGAAAGTATACCGGGCCAACCAAGAGGATGACGATCCAAAACCGCCTAACACTGGGAAAACTCGGAAAATTATAAAACCTGGCCAGGTGGAATCAATACGCGGGCTTCGCGAAAAAATAGCAAATGGTCCCGTTCCAAAGGGGCTCCAGAAAATGACCATCACGGTTGACAATGAAGAACGGGAGTTTTTCATCAACATTCCGGAAAAGGTTAGGGAAAAACCATCCCCAGTTGTTTTTGTGTTGCATGGCGGCGCCTCCAACAGCGGCTTGGCCATGCATTTGAAAACCGATTTCACAGTATTGGGTTCGACCGAGGGATATGTGACGGTTTATCCCAGCGGAATCAATGGGTGGAACATAGGCAGTCATGAGATGCTTTCTTCCAGGCGGCGTGCCAGTGATGCCGATGACGTTGGTTTCTTTCGGGCCATGTTTGACATGCTGATTGCCGAAAATATAGCCGACCCGAATCAGATCTATCTCTCCGGAGGCAGCAATGGGGGTGTCATGACCATGAATTTGGTAGGCCACCTGTCAGACAGAATCGCGGGCGCGGCGGTTTTGGTGGCAACCTTGCCGCGCGCTGCCGAAACAAAGTGGCCGAAGCCCTCTCGACCGGTCCCAATCATGATCATGCTAGGTACCGAGGATCCGATGAAGCCTTGGGAGGGAAATCGAGACCAAATGAGTGCCAAGGAGACCCTGGCGTTTTGGCGCAAGTTGAACGGCTGCCGGGAAGATATGGAAAAATGGGAATTACCTGATCGGGATACCCAGGATGGTTGCCGCGCCTACGCTCAAAGATGGGAAGGAAAGGCTCCGGTCCTTTTCTATACCTTGAAGGGCCATGGGCATGGTTGGCCGATGCAGCGCAACCCCATTGGCAAAAAAACGGGTGCAAGCATCCAGGACATCTCTGCCCCAGAGGAGATTTGGGCTTTTTTCAAGAAAACGGCCGCAAAAAAAGGGAACCCTTGACTGCCCACCGGCTGAGTAATGAAAAGGTCCCCGGCGGTCCGGGGGGCTTTTGAGAATCAGCCGGGATCACCCGCGAAGAAAAACGCCATCTCAGAAGGCGATTTAAAAGCCCTTGGCTGAACGCGGTTACTTCGACTACCAGAGGATTTTCCTTGATTTTGATTTGGTATCTTTTCGCCAGAAATCTGGAAGCGAGGATTTTGGTGTCATTCAAGCTGGTTCGGAGTCAATTGCCGAAACCACCAAGTTATCGTTGTTGGGTACCATCGTTTTGATGACAAACGAAAAAAGTTACCGCAATCGGAGTGTTTTACATGTCATATCTTGCAGGTGGTATGGCTGCAGCTCTCTTGTTTTTTTCAAATGCTTTGGATGAAGATTTTATAAAAACCAAAGAAGGCCCACTCGCGGTTGAGATCGCCGATGTCTTTGCCATTCATGATGTCGCACGGAAGAAGGAACTGCCATGCAAAGCCTACTTTCCAAAAATGGGTGGCCCCTACCCTTTGATTCTTTTTTCCCATGGTTTTGGCGCCAACAAGGATGCTTTCGCCACCATCAGCAAACACTGGGCCAGCCATGGATATGTGGTTATTCATCCGTCCCACAGCGATGGGTCTTTACGCGGGAACATCCAAAACAGAAATGAAGGCGGCTTGGAAAAGCCAGCTCTTCGCCTTCCTGCAGGGTTGGTTGGTGCCCTGAACGACCCGGAGAAAATCAAGGCCCGCGTGGCGGATCTGGTACTCATTCTGGACAACCTGGACGAAGTGACAAAATCAACAACTGGCCTTCAGGGAAAAATCGACTCCAACAGAATCGGAGTCGGTGGACATTCCTTTGGTGCTTACACAGCGATGCTGATCGCTGGCGTCACCGTGGACCTTGGCAAAACCAAAGCGCTGAGTCTACGGGACCCAAGAGTGCGGTGCATTCTGCCCATTTCGGCACAAGGGACTGGCCAGCAGGGCCTGACCAACAATAGTTGGAATGCACTCCAGATCCCGATGATGACCATCACTGGATCAAGAGACAGGGGTGCCGCAAGGCAGGGGGTCGAGTGGAAAAAAGAGCCCTATAAGCTCAGTCCGCCTGGCGACAAATATCTTGTCGTCATCAAAGGCGCCAATCACTTTTCCTTTGGAGGAGGCCTTGGAGCCAGGGATGGTAATGCCACCGACAGTGTCAAATTGTGCAGCACGCATTTCTGGGACGCCTATCTTAAAAAATCTGAATTTTCAAGGAAATATCTCCAGTCGGAAAAACCAGGAAAGGAAGCCGGACATGATTTTTTTCTTGAGGAAAAGTGAGTTGATTGGTGAATCTTGGGCAGCTTGAATTACTTCGATAAGGTTTTCCGTATACGCAAGTTTCAGGCAAGAGATGTTCCCCGTCATGCGCGGGTGGAAAAATTGCCCCGTCTTCTGGACAATGTATCCTTGGTTAGAAATGGAACACGGATCATTTAAAAAAAAACCGGATCGGCTGGCCTGTTTCAGTAAGTGTCTACCTGTTCAAGAACCTTCGAGATTGGCGCCATGCGACCAGATCAGAGTGATTGAGAGGTCCCCCATGGCCAACAAACAATTTGCCAGAAGATTGTGTCAGTATCTTTTCTAGACTTTCCATGGTCTTCTGAAAATCTTCGGCAAAGTAATGAAAGTTTGGCCTTTTGGGTCGCACAAGTCCCCCGGCAAACCCACCCATAATCAGGTCCCCAATAATTGCGTCACCGTTATCCATCAGGATGGAGATAGATCCCGGGGTATGTCCCGGAGTTTGCAAAATTTTTGCTCCAATGCCGAATTGGTCCAATCGTAATCCTTCGACGGCCGGCAAGTCTGGATCAATCGGTTGAAAACGCAAAAATCTGAAAAATGGCGCTAAAACCTTTCCGCGTAAACCGACTCCCTTGAGCGGGCCGTTGAAACCACGCCCGGCGATTTCCTGATCATTCAAATGAAAAGAAACTGGACATTTCGCGATCGATGCTAGTGCCGCCGTATTGCCAAAGTGATCGGAATGCACGTGGGTGTGCAAGATTAACCCCAAATCACGCGCCACAACTCCCAGCCTGGAGAACGCCCCTTCCAACCGGATGAGGTCACCGGGGGAACCGGTGTCGATGATGATTGGAGGATGGTCGCCGGTTAGCAGGTAGGCGTTCGAAAAACGGAGGGGAATCAAATGGATTGTTGTCACAATGGACCCCCGGTTTCTCAGGATACGATTCCACGATCAATAACCATAAGTAAATTACAAATCAAAAATTGCCAATAAAAATAAAAAAAGGATAGTTTCTATTGTTTATAAATCCCGTTTTTATCTGGTTTTAATTTCGGCAGATGGCCAATATGAAAGCCACAAGTTTTGGGAGGTCAAAGCCGGGCGGTCGAAAAATTTTTGTAAATACTGGATCAAAAAAATTTGATCGGAAACATCCTCGTGGTAATTCAGAATCCGGTAACTCTTGATGTGTAAGGTCCTGAAATGCCATATTGAACTAGGTCACCCGCAAGTTCGGTTTGGTCAAGTGATGTAAGGCGACTTGGTATAAAGGTGCAACTCCCGCACCTCAAGCCGAGAATTGATAATGAGACGACTGGTGGCGCATCCGGTGCAATTTTTGGAATAGTTGGAATGTCGGCAAATAAGCATAAGGGGGAACCATGTTGCCTGGGCCGACATCCAATCTTCCTAAAACCAATTGGCCTTTGTGTCGGATTCCGAAACCGCCCAGGGTTGCCATTTGGCTCCTTGTCTGCGTTCTGGTTATCAATGCTCTATGCATGGCATATTTCCAGTTGTTGGCCTTTCCTGAACCAGATACCTGGTTTCCAGCTTTGGTGTGGCTTAGAAGGGCGACTGGGGGATTGTTCGGGGGAACCCTGGTTGCCAGTATCACCAGTTTGGTTCTGGTCCTCGCGATGGTGGTCGGATTGGGTGGTCTTGGACTGAAGGATATCGGCCTCGACATCCAAAGATTATGGCCCGGCCTAAAAGTTACCATAACGGTTTGGATTGTCAGCCAGGTCATGCTTATTTTCCTTGGTCCCCCGATTGGAATCAATGTTTCCCTCAATCCGGTTTGGTTCACGGAAAACTGGAGAAAAGCGGCAGGTGATTGGCTGGGTCAGGTTTTTGGGAATTGCCCATTCGAGGAGGTGTTTTACAGGGGTTTTCTTCTGACCCAAACCCTTCTGCTTTGCATGAGCCTGCTACCCGCTGTGAAACGCTGGATCCCGTTGGCCATGGCCATAGTTTTATCCCAGGGCTACTTTGCGATATGCCATATTTTTTTAAATTCCCGTCAAGCCGAAGGCCAATGGCTGCTACTGGTCCAGTTTTTCTTGGGTTTGATATTCGCTGGGGTGTATATCCGGACCGGGAATTTGTTCCTCGCGATGGGCCTGCACACCTTGTTCAATAATCCGGCACCCTTGATCAGGGATTCCCTTCCAGGACCCGGGGTAGGCGGCATGTTGGCGGTATTTTTGGGTTTGGCCTGGATCTTTTTTTCAGGCTGGTTAAAGAAGGCTGGGCAAAACGAAACGCACCCAAAAAAGGATCTGAAGGATTCGGCCAATGCCCAAGATAGTAGACAACGCTGGCGCCACCGACTTTGGATCCCGGTGCTTTCCGCAGGTGCAATTGCCATCCTGTTGGCGACCATTTTTCTTGGTGGTTGGTCTCGCTCGATGTTCATGCAAAGCCCGTGGGAAGCGATCCCCAAGGCGAGCCCGCAGGAGATCGCGAAGCTCCACGAGCCCGATGCCCTGCGCGCCGATCTCGACGCGATCGTGGCGCTCCACGAGCGGACCAACCCCAACCCCTACCTGCGTGTCTCGAGGGAGTCGATCCTCGCGCTCGCCGAGCGGCTCAAGGCTTCCATCGACCGCCCGATGACGCGGCGCGAGTTCCTGCCGATCGTGATGGAGATGCAGGCGGGGTATCGCTCTGATCACTACGGGCAAGGCGTGCCCAGCGAGGAGCTCGACGCTGCCTTCGCTCGCGGCGAGCGGCTGCTTCCTTTCCGCGCTGCGCCGGAGGGCGATGGGCTTGTGGTCGTCGCCGTCGCGGAGAGTGAGCGGGCGATCGAGCCAGGTGACAGGATCGTGCGGATCGGGACCGTGCCTGCCTCCGAGCACCTGGCAAAGCTGCGATCACTCCAACCTGCCGAATCCGACCGTTGGCGCGATGTCAGCGTTCGAGAGAACTTCCGCGCCAACAGCTGGGTTGTGGGAATCACGCTGCCGACGGAAGTCGTGGTCATCCGCCCCGACGGCTCGCGACGCACGGTGACGGTCGACGGCGTCGGTGCCGGCGCGCGCAAGACCGAGCGCACCGCGCCGACGGGCGCTCCGCCAACGATGCCCGCGGCCCCGCAGGGCGAAACGCTCGTCGACAGTCCGCCGTTCCGATGCATGCTGCTCCCAAGCGAGCCGCCGGACGCGGCGCCCATCGCACTCATCGATTTCCCCACGATGGACGGCACGCTCGGCGGGCAGTGGGACACGTTCCTCGACGAGGCGATCGCTGCGGCGAACGCCCGCCGGGCCGCGGGACTCATCGTCGACATCCGTAAGAATGGCGGAGGATCGACAGAGCTCGGCAAAGCCCTTCTTGAGCGCGTGACCGATCGTCCCTACCGCATGAATTCAAAGCTGGTGTGGCGCAGGAGCGCAGAGTCGGACGAGAAGTTCCGCATAATGGCCAAGCCGATGTGGCGATGGCTGACCATCGCCCTGCCGATCTTCATGCCCGATTACACGAAGCTCAAGCACGGCGAGGACTTGACCTATGAGTTCGAGGCAACCAGCCGCCCGCGGGTCGAACCGGGCTTCGACGGGCCGTCCTACCTGCTGATCGGCGACCAGACATTCTCCGCTGCGACGGACTTGGCGGACGGCGTGCGCACCTACGACCTGATGCTCACGATCGGGCAGCCGACCGGCGGCTTGCCCAACACGCTCGGCGACATCGGGCCGTTCCAGCTCCCGAACTCGCGGATCGCCGTGTCCTACAGCATGAAGTTGTTCGTGCGCGCGAGCGGCGACGAGTCCGACCTCAGCCCCGTGCACCCGCACATCGAGGTCGCCCCCGTCGCGGGCCGCGACGCAGCGCTCGAGCGCGCGATTGAAGAGATTCGAAAGATGCAAATTGAGCGGAAGAAGTGACTGCTGGGAATTTCATCATACAGTTGACTGGCTTTGGATGCTCGGTCAACATGTTACTATCTTCTAAGCCATGGGTGCGTTGCCCCAGTTCTGTGAAGGAAGCTCCAATCCCAAACATAAAGATGGATAGGTTCTTCCCGATAGGGCTACTTCATATAGGCTCGGGTCACATAATCGGTCGCCGCGTACTCCCGGTGGCATCGGATGCACGAATCGATCTTTCCCCGCGCAAGTACCCGCTTGTTGGGTCCATCCAGAACTGAATATTCCCAGTCACCGTGCTTGGCATCGAAGCCCTTTTCCATCTTGCGCATGACGGTGTACAGAATCACATCCTTGGTTTTTTCGTCCTTCAGTTTTGCCTTGATGATCACGGCTCCCCGCGGATAAATCCCCTTGCCCGATGTCATGGGCGTCTTGGCATCCGCTGTCACATACACATGGCAATAGGCAGGGGCTGCGGTGCCCTCATGGATGTTGGTGTTGAAGGCGAGCCGGCAAAGAGCGGCCGTCGAGTCCGCCATCGCATGCGGAGTTTCGGTGACCTGATGCAGCTTGTCGAGCTTTGCCACCAATCGGGAAAGCTCTTCTTGATCAACCGGTTCGGCCCATGCCCCTGCTGTCATGCAGACAGCAGCAACCAGCAGGTACTTCCCATGATCCATCATCGTCGGCTCCAGTCCTGGCTTGGATATTTAGCCATCACCAGTAGCCCGCAGTGTGGTAAACGATGCCGGCCTTCCGGTCGTAGAAGTATACGGTGATGGCCCCGTTCTTTTTAGATGGACCGTAATATAGGGTGGCATTTTCAAGGGGTTCCCATCCGTTTGCCTGGAGATCCAATCCGGAGGCCTTGAAACGCTGGCTTATATATTTCCAGGTAACTGGCTCACCATCGGATCCCATAGAACCGCGTTTATGCGCTGAGTTACCCATGCTGGCTTCCCATAGATAATCCTGGAAATGCATGAAATCGGCTTCCCCGATCTTGTAGCGCGCAAAGTGACCTCCGCGTTCGCTCACGATGGAGATTTCTTTTGCTTTTAGAGGCAGACAGTTAAGAATCCGTGGATCGGTAATTTCCGAAAAGGTTTTGAAAGTGTGCTTGCCGGTCAGGGCAACGGGTCTGTCGGGCGTATTGGGCCCAGGTTTTTGTTGTGGACCTGTTTGAGCCATAACCAGACCCATGGAGTTTAGAAAAATAGAGGTTATGAAACCAAACAGCATGGTTCTGAAGGATATGCACTTCATATTGGACACCCGAGCAGACTTTGAAAGGAGCTTCCATCGTAGGGTCATTATACCAACGCTGTTAGGCCACCCCTGTAAGGGATCGCAATGGTAAGGCAATTGCTTGTGATCTTAGAGCTTTGGCAATTCCCAAGGGGCTGTCATCAATGCAGTCTGCAAGGATTACAACCAGCAAGGTGTTTACCTCCGCCGCAACCGATCCAGCAAAACCGCCAGCAATATCACGCAGCCCAGGACGATTTTCTGGGCGAAGGGATCGATGCCCAACAGGTTCATGCCGTTGTTGATGACGGCGATCAGCAGGGCGCCGATGAGGGTGCCCAGCAGGCTGCCCTGACCGCCGGAAAGCGAGGTGCCGCCCACCACCACGGCGGCGATCACCATCAGCTCGTAGCCGTCGCCATAGGTGGGTGAGGCGCTTTTCAGTTGCGAGGCCAGCACCACGCCGCCCAGGCCGGCCATGCAGCCGGAGGCCAGATAGGCCAGCACCTGCACCCGGCGGACCGGGATGCCAGCGAAGCCCGCGGCCTTGGCGTTGCCGCCCAGCGCCAGCAGGTGGCGGCCGAAGACGGTGCCGCGCAGCATCCATTCGGCCAAGCTGTACAGCACCAGCATCAGGATCACCGCGTTGGGGATGCCCCAGTCAGCCCCGCGGCCCAACCAGACAAACCGGTCGGGCAGGTGGGCCAGCGATTCACCGCCGGTGAGTTGCTGCGCCGTGCCCCGGGCGATCAGCATGACGCCTAGCGTGACCAGGAAGGGCGGGGCCCCCGCCCAGGCCACCAGGCTGCCGGTGCCCGCGCCGATGAGGGCGCAGACACCGATGCCGATCAGCGAGCCGAGCAGCATCTGGCCGGTGCCGGCGTTCTCGCCACCGCCATGCCACTGGATCCACGCCGCGGTGAGGATGGCTGACAGCCCGACGAGCGAGCCCACCGACAGGTCGATGCCGCCGGAAATCACCACCAGCGTCATGCCCACCGCCACGATGGCGATCACGGCAATTTGGCCCATGATGTTGAGCAGGTTCTGCCGACCCAGAAAGCGTGGCCAGGAGGAGCCTGCGGGCCGCAGGATTTCCGGCTGGCCCAGCGCTGGGAACTGCTTGGCCGCCTCGCGCACCACCAACTGGTCGGCCATGCCGGGGGAACAGGCGATGGCATCGAGCCCGCCGTGCTCGGTAGCCCACTGCCCGAGGGCCTTGCGCACATCGGAAGGATCGCCGATGACCTGCCCGCTTTTTAGGGCTGGTGCACGCCCAATGGCCCGCGAGAACCCGTCGGCCAACTGGGTGGACTGTTCACCGGCCTCACTGACCAGCAGCACCCGGGCCTGATCGCCGAAACGGGAGATGGTTTCCTGTGCCAGCCATTCGCCGGCGGCAGCTCCGGTGGGTTCCACCCGGTCGATCGTCGCCAGGGACAGGCCGAGGCAGACCAGTAGCAGCACCAGCCCCATGCCGGCGTTGCCCATCGATTTCCAGCATTTGGCCAGTGCGTCGCGCATGGGAAATGGGTGTGGCCGATGGATCAGCGGGCCTCGGGATCATCCTTGGCGTCGGCCTGGCGGTAGAGCTTGGTGGGGATGAGGATCTCCGGCTTCACTTCCTCGCCCCGGGAATGGCGCAAGATGGCTTGGGCCACCTCCTGCCCCAGCCGGTCGGGGAACTGGATCGGATCGGCGTAAATTTTACCCTCGCGGATCGCTTTTTTTCCCTCGGGCTGTCCGTCGAAGCCCACAAGGATCACGCCGTCTGCCTTGCCGGCCTTTTCCAGCGCGGCGCGACAGCCGAGTGCCGAGGGATCGTTGATGGCGAAGATGCCGCGCAGGCCCGGGTGGGCCTGCAGCGCGTCCTCGGTGGCCTTGAAGCTGACATCCTTGGCGGCGCCGCCTTCCAGCTCGGTGACGAGATCGATTTTGGCGGCGGGGTTCGCTTGGTTGTGGGCCTCGATCACCTCGCGGAATCCCTGCACGCGCAGACGGCAGCTTTCCGCCTGCTTGAAGTGGAGGATGGCCACCTTGCCGCCGGCCTTGCCCAGCGCCTCGATCATGCCCTTGGCGGCCTCGCGGCCGCCGCCGAGGTTATCGGTGGCGACCTGGCTGACGATCTTCACGCCGTCCTCCCGGCAGGGGATGTCCACGGTGAAGACGGGCACAGCCTTTTTGTTGGCCTCCTGAATGGCGGGCACCACGGCCTTGGCCTCGCACGGGCTGAGGATGATGGCGCGGGCGCCCTGCTGCAGGAAGTCCTGCACCTGGTTGGACTGCCGGGCGGGGTCCTTGTCGGCGCTGACCACCACCACCTTGTAGCCGGCCTTGCCCAGTTCGCTGGTGACGGTGTCGCCGATGACGCGGAAGAACGGGTTGTCCAGAGTGAGCAGGCTCACCCCCACCAGGGGGAGGGGGCTTTTGGCCGCGTCCGCCTTGCCGGACCCCGGGCCCTTGGCGGCCTTGTTCCCCTCGCCGCAGCCCGCCAGCACCAGGGCGGCCCAGGCCAGGCAGATGCCGGCGGAGCGACGGGTCCATGATGAACGGGAGAGGGTGGTGCGCATGGTCGTTTCCGCAATCGGGGTTGGGAAGATGCGTGCTGGTTCGTCCCCACATCGTGCCACACCCGTTCCATTTGGGCCAGTATTTGGCGCTGGCGGTAGGTTCATCAGCAAGCGCCCTTGTTTTCCAAGGCTTTCCGGTCTTTTCAATCTTCCCAGCTTGGTATCCAAACACCCGGGCCTCTGGGCTAAACTGAAATGGGGCGACCGAGGGCCCTGAAACCCGTTTTGGCGGGCCGGCAGTCGGGACGGATGGCCCGGGCGGGAGGAGTGCGCATGCGCCGGTTTGGCACAGCCTTGATGCTGGGTATGGCCTTGGTGGCCACCGGTTGGTCGGTACCCTGGCTCTGGCAGGAAGACGGTGGGAAAAAGCCGCCGCAGCCGGCACAGATCAGCCAATGGATCCAGCAACTGGGCGACACCGATTTTGAGGTGCGCGAGAAGGCGGCCGACAGCCTCTGGCGGTCTGGCCTGGCCGCTGAGGAAGCCCTGAAAAAGGCGCTGACCAGCGAGGATGTGGAGATACGCCGTCGGGCGGAGGAGATCCTGGGCCGGTTCCGGCTGGGGATCTATCCCGATTCGCCCAAGCAGGTGATCGACCTGGCTGCCGAGTACAGCGCCGCCGATGCCTCCGTGCGCGGGCCCATCATGCGGAAATTCCTCGACCTGGGCAACCAGGGGCTGCGTGCGCTGCATCGGTTGCTGGCGCAGGAGGATCCGGCGGTTCGCCGGGAGATGGTGGACCAGTTCGCCGGCATCCTCCCGGGGTCGCTGATGGGCCTGTACCGGGTCAAGGATCTGGATGAGAAGGCGCTGGAGGACCTGGTGCTGCTGGTGGGCCAGCATGGCCAACGCGGCCAGGCGGTGCTGGCCGGCTGGGCCATGGCCACCGGCCGGGACAAGGACTGGCTGGGAAAGATCACCAAACAACAGGCCCCTTTCCAGGGCTGGGAGAAAAAAAGGCTGCTGGAGGCCACGGCGTGGCTGGCCCGCGCCTCGGGCAACGGACCCGCCGCGGCGGCGGCGGCGCGGGAGCTGGTGAAGGTGGCTCCCCCCGAGGTCAACCGGTTCGGCCAGCAGCAGGGCGAGACCACCAACAGCAAGGCCCTGCTGATGTCGCTGCTGATGGAGCAGTCCAACTGGGCAGAACTGAACAACATCAGCCCCGGCGATGAGAACGACCCGGGGGAAAAGCTGGGCATGAAGGCCACCTTCGCGCGCCTGGCCGGTGACAAGGCGGGGTTTGACGACGCGGTGAAGCAGCTTCTGGAGCTGGCTGGCCGCGATAGCGAGGGGGAGCGGGTGCCGTATCCCTCGCGCGTGCTGTTCCTCAATGGCATGTCGGCCGAAGCGATCAACATCCTCGGCCGTTCCGATGCCCGGCCCGCGGCGTTCGAGATTCTGGCAGCCCAGATGCGCCTGAAGGAGGCGTTCGACCTGGCGGCCGATTCCCGCAAGGACAACCGCCACGACCAGCCCCTGTTGGACCTGCTGGAAGCCAAGACGCTCTACCTGCTGGGCGAGAAGAAGAAGGGCGCCGCGCTGTTCGACCAGTATGCGGCGCAACTTCAGGCCGGTGCCGAGCCGGTCTGGTATGAGGCGCTCATCGAGCAGCAGGTGCTGGCCGGGCGCACCGACGAGGCCTGCCTGCATGCCGCCAACATCTTCCGCCTGGGCAGCATCGATGGCTGGCGAACCCGCCTGTTCATGCGCCTGTTCGGCGAGAACCAGGGCGACGCGGAAATCTGGTGGCAGCACCTGCGCAATCTGGAGCCCGAGGTGCCCTACGAGCACCACCTGAAGACGATGATCGGCCTGCTGAACGGTCGACTCGCCCGGGAAAAGCTGGAAGGCGAGCTGAAGGGCGTGGAGAAGGCGCTGAAGAAACAGCCCGGCCATGACGGGCTGCGGCTGGTGGCCGCCGAAGCCGCGCGCAAGGCTGGCCTGGATGAATGGGAGGCACGCTTGCTGGAGGGTGGCCAGCGGGGCCTGGTGGCCATCATGCAGGGAGACTTGAGCGCCGCCAAAGGCGACTGGGCCAAGGCATTGGAGAGTTACAAGATCGCCTGCCAGCGCGAGCCCGAGAATGCCCTGGCATGGATCCTGCAGGCCAAGGCGCTGACCATGACGGCCCGCGGCGCGCCCGGGTCCCCAAAGTCCATGGAGATGGATGCGGAAGCGAAGCGCTTGCTGGAGCTGAGCGCGCGGTTGCCGCTGGGGGATGAGGCGGTGCGGTCCACGCTGGTGACCAATCTGGCCAAGCGGGGCCTGCAGGACGAGGCGATGCGCCACGGCAAGGTGCTGATGGCTGTGAGCACGCCGGGCACTTACCAGTCCGGCAACGCCTACCGTCAACTGGCGCAGGATGCGGAAAGGCGCGAGGTGTTCGCCGAGGCCGCCCGCTACCAGGAGCTGAGCCTGCTGCGCTGCCTGTCGCGCCAGGTGAGTTTTGTCTACCCGTCGGCCTATGTGGCCGTGCCGGCCCAGGTGCACCGGCTGAAGGCCCGTGGCCTGCTGGCCAAGGGTGACCTCGACGGGGCCAAGGCCGAGATGGCGCTGTGCCAGAAATTGATGCCCCGCGATGTGGAGCTGCCCATCCTGCTGCTCGACGAGCTGACCCGGCGGGGAAAAAAGGCCGAGGCCGATGTCCTGTACCAGGAGAGCCTGACGGCGCATGAGAACCTGCTCAAATCGCATCCCGACTGCGCGTGGGCGCGCAACTCCGCGGCGTGGCTGATGGCCTGCTGCAAGCGCGACTTGCCTCGCGCGGTGGAGCATGCCACCCGGGCGACCAACCTCAGCCCGCAGAGCGCGGGCTATTGGGACACGCTGGCGGAGGCCCGGTTCCAGAACGGCGACACCCCGGGGGCCATCGATGCGCAGAAGCGGGCGCTGGCCCTGGAGCCCAGGCGGGTGTACTACCGCCGGCAACTCGACCGGTTTCAGGCGGGCGACAGGAACGCCCCCCGACCGCCCGAAACTATAGATGAATGAAACGGGTGTGAACCGGCGGGACGGTCAGCGAGGAGTGTGACGGATGCCAGCAGGCATGGTGGAGACAGCGGGCAAGGCGGGGCACGCCGGGCTGGGAGAGATCGCCCGCAAGGTGGAGCGGGGGGACCGGCTCAGTCGCGAGGATGGCCTGCTGCTGGAGCGCCACGGTGACATCAACTTCCTGGGCGAACTGGCGAACCTGGTCCGCGAGCGCAAAAACGGCAATGTGGGCTGGTACAACGTCAATGTCCACCTGAATCCCACGAATGTGTGCGCCTACCGTTGCACCTTCTGCGCCTTCCGCGCCGACCTGAAGGACGCGAAAGCCTACCGCATGGCCGATGACGACATCATCACCCGGGCTCGCGAGGCCAAGGGTCGCGGTTGCACCGAGATGCATATCGTGGGTGGGCTGCACAACAAGATGCCCTATGAGTGGTACCGCGACATCCTCACCCTGGTGCGGGGCGAGTACCCGCGGATCCACCTGAAGGCCTACACGGCGGTGGAGTGGGACTGGTTCGAGCGGATCACGGGCAAGCCGGTGGCCGAGCTGTTGGGGGAGTTCCGCGACGCCGGCCTGGGCAGTCTGCCGGGTGGCGGGGCGGAAATATTCGACCCCGTGGTCCGCGGCAAGATCTGTGAGCACAAGGCCGACGCCTCCACCTGGCTGCGGGTGCATGAGGAGGCCCACCGGCTGGGCCTGCGCAGCAACGCAACCATGCTGTACGGCCACCACGAGGAGGCGGAGCACCGCATCGACCATCTTTTGGCGCTGCGCGACTTGCAGGACTGCACCGGGGGGTTCCAGACCTTCATCCCGCTGGCCTTCCATCCAGACAACACCCGCATGGCCCACATGCCGAAACCCTCGGGCCTGATGGACCTGCGTGTGATGGCCATCAGCCGCCTGATGTTGGACAACTTCCAGCATGTGAAAGCCTACTGGATCATGCTGGGCATCAAGACCGCGCAGGTGGCGCTGTCCTACGGGGCCGACGACATCGACGGCACCGTGGTGCACGAGAAGATCTACCACGAGGCCGGTTCCGACACGCCGCAGGAATTGCAGATCCAGGAGATCCGCCATCTCATCACCGAAGCTGGCCGCGAACCCCGGGAGCGCGACACGCTCTACCGGGAGGTAAGCCGTGGCGCTCGATTCACCGACTGGAGCGTGGCTGAGTGATCCCCGGCCGCCTGGTGCAAGCAAAAACCCCATCCCGCGCAATGGGATGGGGTTTGGCTTTTACCGAAGGCCGCCCGATCAGCGCGGCAGGGTGACAGGGGGGACCGACTGGGCCGGGGCGTCCGCCTTGAGGGTGCCGCCCCCCAGCATCAGCAATCCACCCGTGATCATGATCCAGACCAACTGACCCCGTTCCATGGGTGCTTTCCAACCGTAGGCATAAACCCCGCTGGGGGGGCCGACGATCCTTGTCGGCATTATCTACTTATCGGTCAGCCGGTCAGTCCGGGATGACTCCGGGTATTTTCATGAAAGAACTGAAACCGGCCTCGGCAGGTTTCAGGCAGGAAAGTCTTTCCAAATTGCCCATCTTTCATTTGCCCGGCTCGATCCTGAGCAGATCCACCGCCCCCAGCGAGGGCAGGGTGATGACCGCCTCGCCTTCGGCGTAATCGCATGTCAGGTCGCCATGCCAGGCGCTGGCCACTTTGGCTGGCGCCTTGGGTAGTCGCACCCGCACCGTCACCGGGCCGGTTTCCGTCTTGCCGTGGTGCGCCAGGGGCAGTGCGAATCCTTTGTCAGATACCAGCAGGCGGGTGTCCACCAGGTGCTTGCCGGCCTCCAGTTCCACCCGCACCGTGGGGGTGACGCCGGCGGCGTTCAGGGTTTCTTCCAGCAAGTGGCGGGCTCCCGGGTCGAGCCGCACCGGGGAGGTGGCGGCGCGCGCGCCCAGATCGGGTGTCTCGGCGGGCTGGGATGCCGTCCACAAGGCCGCCAGACCCGGCAGGGCTGAAACGCTGATCACCTTGCCTTCACCCAACCGCCTCAGGCAGACGGCAGGTGAGTTGTCAGACTGGAACCGCGCGACCACCTCGGTGCCTTCGGCGGGTTCCACGCGTTCATGCACCGCCAAGGCGGGCAGGAACCACGAGGGACCAGCGACCGCGTCCACTGTGGTGAGGCCCGGCAGTTCCCAGCGGCTGCGGACCAGGCTGTCCTGCTCGGCGCTGACCCGTTTGGCCAAACCCAGGAACTTGTCGAAAGATTTGTGCGGCTGGCGCCGCGCGTCGAATCGGCCGGCGGAGGCGGTGGCGAGCACCGTGCCCCCTTGGCGCACCCAGGCCTCCAATCGGTTGGCCAGATCATCGGTCAGGCAATCGCCGGTCACGATCAGCAGCTTGCGGCCGGCGAGCTCATTAGGCCCACATTCGTTCTCAAGCAACACATCGGGGCAAACGCCCAGCGCGGTGAGGGTGGCATGCATGCCCTGCCGGTCAAGCTGGTAGGTGGTGCGGGGCTTGCCGGAAAGCGCGTCGCCCCAGGCCGGTTCACCCCGTTCCCGTGAAACACCGGCGACATCCCACCTCAGGGTGGTTTCACTCAGCAGCAGGGCGACCGGTGACTTGGCCGGGGTGGCCTCCGCCAGAATATCCTCCACGAAACCGATGGCGTGGGTGAGGTCGCGCACGGCGCGGAAACGGCTGGTGTCCCGGTGGTCGATATGCTGTTCGGGTTGGGTTTCCTCCATGCCCACGCCGGCGATGTCGATGGCCCGCGTGCCGTGCGCCAAATGCGTGAAGGCCTCGCGCAGGAAATCGTCCGTCGACCCGCCGGGGGAGGTGGCGGGGATTTGCGCCCGCAGCAGGCCGCGGTCGTTACCGCGCAGGATGGCCCGGCAGTCCTCATCCACAAGGCCCGAGGCCACCGACCCGTAGAGCCCCTGCCGCCAGGAGGGGCCGGCTGGCCGCACCCAGTCGGTCGCCTTGGAGCTGACCAGTTTCAGCGCCACTGGGTCAAGCAGACCTTCCGGGCCCGTGGCAAGGGTTCCTCCCACGCGCACATTTTTGCCCAGTTGCCGGCGTACCCGCATCGCGCCTTCCGACAGCCAAGGCAGAACGAGATCCTCGTAGAAGGCCAGTGAGTCGAGATACAACGCCGGGTGGGCGCGGGCCGTCTCGGCGGAAGCGTCCGGTTTCAGCCTCTGGCGGTCGAAGATGCCCCACTGCGAGACCCAGTAGTCCTGCAGGCGGGCGCTGGCCCGGTTTTTCTGCAGCCACTCCACCCACAGCTTGTTGAGCATTTTTTCGGGCGTCTGTTTCTGGTGCTTGTCGCGCGCCTTGGAGACCTCCTCCTCCAGGTACAGCCGCACCCAGGAGGCCAGGTTCCAGTCATCGCCGTGGTCATACCAGGCGGCCTGGTCGAGCAGGCCCTCGCGCTTGAGCTGCAGCCTGGCAGGCTCGACATTGCGGGCCAGCGGGGGATTGTCCTGCGCGGCCACGCCCGCCGATTGAGGTTCCGGGGCGCCGGCCGCCTTCAGGTTCTCGCGCCATTGGGGGCCGCTGTTGCCGGGGTGCCAGGCTACTAGCCCCAGGGCCTTGTGCAGCTTGGCGTAGTTGAGGCCGTAGGCTCCCTCGGCACCTGCGGGCAGGTTGCCGCCAAAGACGAGAGGGAGGCTGGGCCGTTTGCCCGGGGTTTTACCTTCGGAAAGGGCTTTCAGGGCGTTTTCCTGAGCGGTTTCGGCTGCCAGGGGGGACTCGTTCCAGGCCGGGTAGGGGGGCAAGAAAACCCGTACCGATTTTTTCCCTTCCACCCGGGTGACGGCACCGCCCCCGGCGGGACGGATTTCCACCTCCATGGTGGCATCCGGACCGTTGAACACGGTCATGCCCGAACCAGTGGTGTCTTTCAGTGGGATGGCGACCCAGTCGCTCCACTGATTGGGTGGAAGCTGGCCGGCGGTGTCGGCACCCTTGGCCAGCAGCGGACCGGTGGAGGCCCCCCAAGGCTGGCGGGTGAGCAGGTGGGTGGCGGAGGGGCTGGCGGGCTTGTTGCCCTGGTGGCGGAAGCGGGCCTCCCAGCGCGCGGGCTGGAGGTCGCGTACCAGGTCCAAAATTGGATATTGGGGAGTCTGTTTAGCATGGTAGGCCCGCCACGCGTCCTTCAGATCGCGCGTGAGGAGGATCAGATCCACACTCCGGGCGGTCTGTCGATTTCGGTCGGCCGGACCGTTCGCCTCGGCCACCAGTTCTACCGTGGCCGGGCCTTCCCCCAGGCCCTCCAGGGTGAAGGCTTCCTCGTAGAGGCCCATCGCGGTAATGGTTTGCGGATGCCTGGTCTTGGGTTCCAGGGCCCCGGGGGCGTAGCGGGCCGCGTCAGGCAGGCCGACGGTTTTCTCCAGGCGCACGGAACCCTGGGTCACGCGGACGATGAAAGGCGACCCGGTCCCCGGGACATGCTCGTAGCGCACCCAGAGCCGGTAATCGCCTTTTTCAGGCAACACCAAGGTGCCGCGGGCTAGGCCGGATTCCCCGGCGGGCAGTTGCGCGACCCGCTCCCCGGAAAGGGCGTGATGCGTGCCGGTATCCACCAACAGGTTGCCCTGGCCCATGCGGACTGCCCGGAAGCCCTCCGCCAGTTCCATCCGCTCGGCTTCCAGAACTACCCCGGGGGCCTGGCGGTAGGGGGTCGCCTTTTCAGGCAATCCGAATTCAGCGTAAGCCTTTGATTCAAATAGGTTTGTGTCAATTCCGGCCAGCGCGGCGAAGCTGCCCAACACGGTGGAAACCAACAAACGGCTGCGCATGGCCCGTCCCTCTCTGGATGGCAATCGCCGCATATGCTGCCATAGCTTGGGTTTGCGGGGCAACCGGAGGTGGGGGAAGCCTATGAGGCTAACTGGAATGCCCATGTTAAGGGTCATGCGGTATCTCCTCCCGCATTCCATCCAGCAAGATAGATTTCTTTTCGTTCAAAAAACTGCAATCTGGTAGTTCAAACCCCGCGAAGGAAGCGTTCCAACTCTGCCAAGGGCTCCGACAGGAATGTTTGATCGATTTCAAACTCAAAACTCAATTTGTTGACGCCAGTTGAAAAAGAATAGGCATGTCCTGACACTTCAATTAGACCGGCGCGCCCTGCCTCCAGCTTCACGGCAATGTCGCCATCAAGCGGGTTTAGTTCAGCATGGCCCTGCAGGGTGTCGTACAGGCGTCTAAGGTCCCAGACAAAATCTTTGAGAATGTATAAGTCCAAAAACGACGAAATTCTTCCCAAGAAGCCGGGCACACGAATTTCAATATTGGCAACCACCCATGCGTTTTCCTTTTGGGTTTGGCCACTAAGGCTCTTTTCCTGGGCGATATCTATTTGCACAAGACCAGAATCGTTGCCAAATCTAGCAATACACATGCTGGCACCTGCTTCAACTGACCGAAAAGTATGCGCCCCAAGGTTTTAAATGATCTTGCCGGTCACAATGTGCTGCGCTTTAGGATTCAATTGACAGGGAATCCGTCATTTCTTTTTCGGTCATTTGTCTTTTACCCCGCGCTTTACGATCCCTCAAGATCTTTTCAATCGTTTCCACCAGGAGAAGTGGACCCGCTGCGCAAGTCCCTGTCTCCTAGGTGGAAAGGGTCACTGCGACGGGGCCGGCGGGCAGGTTGGATTTTTGATCCAAGCGCAGGGTTTTGCCATCCTCACTTAAAACGCTTGAAATGGTTTGTGTAAATTCAGACATGGATTAGCCCCTTCCAAAGATTTGCAAGCTGAGAAAATCATAGCCGATTTCCGCGGCCGGAATCACTCATGCAGCTTCACCTCCACCTCCTGCCGGTCGAGGTCGGTAGCCAGAAAGGGTTGGCGTTTTTTCAGGCCGGCCAGCCAGGCGAACAGGAAATCGGGAATCCGTTCGACCCGGATGTTGTGCCAAACCACCTGGTCGTTGAAGTACTCGCGCGCCATGGAGATCCGGTTCTCGGCATCCGTGAGGGCTGCCATGAGTTGGGCGTTGTTCCGGTTGGCGGTCAGTTGGGGATAGGCTTCCGCCAGGGCGGTCAACCCGGCAGACAAACCTGCCACCCCACCCTCGGCGGAGGTATTTGCCTGGGCCCGCAGGCGGGCCACGGTTTCCTGCACCCTGCGCTCATGGGCGTTGATACCCTGCACACAGGCGATCAGCGGCGGGATCAGGTCGGCCCGGCGTTTCAGCTCGATGTCGATCAGCGACCAGGCGCGGTCGGTCCGGTTGCGCAGGTCCACCATGCTGTTGAACATCTGCCACGCGTACATCACCAGTGCCAAGCACCAGAAGGCGGCCAGGGCGGGCGCGAAGATCCACGGGTTGAAGCCGGGTGTGCCCGGTTTGTTGCCGCTCATGACATGCCAAAGGAACATGCCACCGGTTACCAGCACGGAGCCCAGCACCAAAAACCCGATCCGTGCCCACCGGAAACTGCCCAGCACCTGCTTCTCGTTCCGCGTGGTGATCAGGAACAGCGGTGCGGTTTTGTCGGCGGCGATTTCCGGTGCCGCCACATCCTCGCGCACGCGGGCCTGGCCCACCACGGTGATGGGTGCGTGCAGCTGGATGGCTGTTTCGGTGAAGCGTCGCCGCTGGGTGCTATTGGGGATGATCCGGTTGGGGCCAAGGCCGAAGTAGAGGTTGCTGTCGGTCCCGCAGGTGACATTGAAAACCGTGACCGGTTCAATCCGCGCGCCTTCAGGGCACACTCGCACGGTGCCCGAATCATCCTTCAGGAAAAACGGGATCGAGCCGCCGCCTTCGGCCACGGTGGTCCAGCCGGATTCCGTGCGGGTCTGGGTGTAGGTTTTGCCGTTGCTGTCGGTTTTGGTCTCAACAACTATCCGTTTCCATTCTTCCTGCACCGACCAGGCATGATGGACGCACAGCTTCCCCTCCATGTAGGTGGTGATCGGCTCCTCCGCCTCGGCGGTCCCCTCCACCTGCACCAGGCCGATGAACACTCCATGGGCCTTGGAGGTGGGCAGGTCCTCCATCAGCCGCGCGAGCCGCAGTCGCTTCCGGTAGCCGAAAAGTGCGCCTAGCGACCCAAGCAGGGGTAGTCCAGTCAGCGGCCATTTCCACCAAACTTCCCCCTCGCCAGTCGCTTTATGGTCGGCGGCGAGTTTCGGGGGCGCCTCCGTCTGGGCCAAAATGTCGGGAAAGGCTCCGGCATTCGCCGCGGGGGCCTCGAACGCGGTGACCCACCACAGCTTGTCCCCCACCCGCACACGGCCAAGCGGTTTCAGGCTTTCCGTCGCCCCATTCTCGCCTGCGGCCATGGCCTTGCTGACTTCCAGATACCCTGAAGATTCGCCAGCGGTGAAGACATAGCGGCCGAAGGGATCAAAGCAGAACGACCGGGGCGTCTTTTCCGTCTTGTGGTGTCCCACCGGGGTGAGTTTGGTGCCGGATTCATCCACGCGGATCAGCGCCAGGCTATCGTGGCCGCGGTTGGCAACCACCAGCATGCGACCGCCGCCATGCAGGGCGATCTCGGCGGTGCTGTTGGCACCTTGGAAGTTGGCCGGCAATGTGGAGACGGTCGACCCCTCGATGGGCTGAAGGCCGTCCGGCCCAGAGCGGTAGGCGCTCACCGAGGAGCCCTGCTCGTTGTTGATGTAGACGATGGGGTGTTTGGGATGCCAGGCGGCGTGGCGGGGGCCGCTGTTGGCGGGCAGGTCCAGCCGGGGTTTGGCCAAGGGCAATGGCTGCTTGCCGTCCGGTTGATAGCGGAATTGGAAGATGGTGTTCGGGCCGGTGTGTGGCACCACCAGCAACCGGCCTGCTTGATCCAGGGAGACTGCGTGCGCCTTCTCAAGCGTGGGGATTTCCCAGGCGGGTTTCTCCGACAATGACCCGTCGCCAGACACCCTGTGGGCGCTGATTTTGCCAGCCTCGTAATAGGCGGTGAGCAGGTGGGAGCCGGTCTTGTCGAGCGTGATCTGCGCGGGATCGGCCCCGGCATTCACCACCCGCAGCGGGGTAAGTTTTCCCGTGGAACCATCCACCCGCAGGCTGGTCAGTTGGCCGGTCGATCGCAAGGTCACAAACAGGGTTCGGCCATCCGGCGATGGCAGGAGCGCCGCGGGTTCCCCGGGAAGCGCCTGGCGTGACAACTCGGTGAGCGATCCCCGGGCGGGATCAAACTTGAACACCACCAGGGTATTGTCCGTCGCGGCCGAACAGACCACCAGGGTTTCGGCGGCGGCAGGCCCGGCCATCCAGGCCAACCAGAGCAGCGCGACGGACATAACCTTCCGGAAAGCCGCCATGGCATCCTCCCCAGCAGCAACGGCATCCTCCCGAACGCCACCGATCAGGTGGTGTAATCGGCGTTCAGGCGGATGTACTCTTCGGTCATGTCGCAGGTGTAGAAGGTGCAATGCCCGGGGCCTTCACCCACCGTCAGTGTGAAGGTGAGCCTGCGGTTGTTCCGCATGTGCGCGCTGACGGATTTGGCGTCGAAATCCACCGGCTCACCCTGGCGGAAGAGCGGGATGCCGTCCACCTCCAGGCAGACATCCTCCTCGCGGAACTTGACCCCGGCGTAACCGGCTGCCGAGACGATGCGGCCCCAGTTGGGGTCGGCGCCGTGCACCGCCGTCTTCACCAGGGCGCTCTCCGCCACCCGGTGGGCGATGGCGCGCGCGGCGTGCTCGTCGGCGGTGCCTTTCACCCGCAGCACTACCAGGTGCCCTGCGCCCTCGGCGTCCTCGGCGATGGCGCGCGCCAGGTCCTGGCAAACCTCTTCCAGCGCGTGATTGAACTGCCCTAGCGTGGGGGCGTCGAGTTGCCCGGCATCGGCCGGCCAGGCCAGCCCGTTGGCCAGCACGAACACCGTGTCGTTGGTGCTGGTGTGCCCCTCCACCGAAACACAGTGGAAACTGCGGTCGACGGCGCTTGTCAGCGCGGGGCGAAGTTGCTCAGGGGTGGCGGGCGCGTCGGTGAAGACGCAAGCCAGCATGGTGGCCATGTTCGGGCCGATCATGGCGGCGCCCTTGGCCACGCCCGTCAGCGTGATGGCCCCCCTGGGGTGTTCGATGCGGCGGGTGGACACCTTGATCCGGGTGTCGGTGGTCATGATGGCTTCGGCCGCATGGGCCAGGTGCCCGGCTGCCGGCCCGAGGGCCTTGCCTGCCGCCCCGATGCCGCTGCGCACACGGTCCATCGGCAGCTTGCGCCCGATCACCCCGGTGCTGGCCACCAGGAACGAACCCCGCGGCGTGCCGGCCGCGTCGGCGGCCAGGTCGCGCATCAAGGCGGCGTCAGCCATGCCTTGCGCCCCCGTGCAGGCGTTGGCGTTGCCCGAGCAGATCACCACGCCACGGAAGTTTTTGCCCCCCTGTTCGGTGATGGCGGTTCGGCTCACCTTCACCGGGGCGGCGTGCACCAGGTTGGTGGTGAACACGCCCGCGGCGTTGGCGGGCGCGTCGGAGACGAACAGCGCCATGTCGCGGCGGCCCTGGTCGCCCCGCATGCCGCACGCCTCGCCGGCGAAGCGCCAGCCCTTGGCCAGGTGCCAATTCTCATCCGCAGCCACCGCAGACTTGTCCGCCATCGTTCCCAGCCCCTGCACAAACAAACGGGCCTCCACCTGGGAGGCCCGCCTTGATCCCGAAAGTATCGCAAAAAAACGGTCAGATGACCATCGCGTGGTAGCCGCAGTCCACATACAGGATCTGGCCGGTGACCGCCGAGGCCAGAGGGCTGCAGAGGTACAGCACGCTGTTGGAGACATCCTCGGCGCCGATGGCCCGGCGCAGCGGGGAGTGCTCGGCGGCGTGCTCGATCAGCCGGTCGAACTCCTTGTTGATGGCGCGCGCTGCGCGGCTGCCGTAGGGGCCGGCCGAGATCAGGTTCACGCGCACATTCTTGTCGCCCACGAACCAGGCCAGTTGCTTGGCGTCCATCTGCAGGGCCGCCTTGCAGGTGCCCATGCCGCCGCCGTAGTGCGGCACCACGCGCTCGCCGGCGATGTAGGTCAGGCCCACCACGCTGGCGCCGCCGGGGCGGTTGGCCATGTAGGGCGCCGCCGCGCGGGTGAGGCTCACCAGCGAATAGGCGCTGATGCCCATGGCCTCGTGGTACGCCTTGCGGCTGGTGTCGATGAGCGGCTTGGTGATCTCGCGGCTGAAGGCCACCGAGTGGATGAGGATGTCGATGCCGCCAAACTCCTTGCCCACCGTGTCCACCATCCCCTGGATGGAGTACTCGGGGTATTTGGAATACCGGCGATCGTTTTTCACCTCGTCCGGCACATCGGCCATGGTGTCGAAGCTCACATCGCAGGGGTAGACCTTCTCGGGCTTGAACTCGCCCCCGTTGGGAAGCTTGCGCGCCTCGACATCATCGGGCTTGTCGCTGCGCAAAAGCCCCTCGACGATGCCGAGCATGCGGGGGTGGCACGCCAGCACAATCTTCGCGCCGGCCGCCTGCAGCGTCCTGGAGATGAACCAGGCGAAGCTCAAGTTGTCGCCCACGCCGGTGACGAGGGCCACCTTGCCGGTCAAGTCGATGGGAATCATGTTCAGTCCTGTGGTCTGCCTGGGAAATCCGTTTGCCAAGGGTAAACCCCGCCGTTTGAAGCGGTCCGAAAACCGCCACGATGGGATTCCTCTAGGGATCGTCTAGAAATCTACCGCCTTCGGATCAAGGGGAAGTTGTGGCGAATTGCCCATATTGCCCATATTTTCACCGAGTTTCTGCAGGGTGGCCATGGGGGGGGTGAAAAGACTCCAGCCACCCAGCGCAGGGGGGTTGCGCGCGGGTGGCTGGAGCGTAGGGGGAGCAGGTCAGGGGTGTCCGAATTGGCGGATTGCGGGTCCTGGACCTGTCTCACCGGGAATGGTCGGGGCGCCGGAGGCGCCCCATGGCTCACTTGCCCTTGCTGGAGAGCAGCAAGAGGGTGTTGTCCACTTCCAGCCGCACGCCGGCATCGCTGTCGGATCGGCTGGCCTGCAGGGTCTGGACCGCGTCAGGCGATTTGCAGCCCATTCGGCCAAGGGTTCTCGCTGCCGCGGCGCGCACCGCCGGGGCCGGATCGGTCGCCAGGCACTTCACCACCGCGCCCACCACCTCGGTGGATCGGGCCAGATGGGGCTGGGCCAGCATATCCAGGGCGGCCTCGCGCTCGGATGGCAGCAGCGAGTCCTTCAGCAGGCCCAGCGGCGCGGCGGTCGGGTTCGGCGCGCCGTTGATCCGGCTGACAGGGGTGCCCATCACTCCGCCGGGTGCCAACTGCAGGGCGCCGGGCTGGTTCATCACCGGGGCTCCCGGCATCATGGCCGGCCCGCCCATTCCGGGAGGCATCATGCCCGGGGGCATCATGCCGGGAGGCATACCCTGGCCGGGCGCCAGCATGATGTTGCCCAGTCCCGCCCGGGAGTTCGCCTGGGCGATGATCATGTTGGCCAAGTCCGGATTGGTGGCCATTTGCTGTGCCAGATGGGGATTTTTCTTCAGGGCCTCCATCAGGGCAGGGTGCACATTCTCGGGCATTACATAGGGTGCCGGCATGTTCTCGCCACCCTGCGGCGGGTTGGAGAAGGCGTTGTGGCCGATGTGGTTCTTGCCGAAGTCGGCGGGAACCGGACGGGTGTCGCTGGCGTTGGTGAAGGCGTTGGCCATGCCGCGGGGCACGCCGCCATCGGGGCGCCAGGGACGCTGCGCGATCGGTTGCACCGCCGGGCCGTTGAACACCGGCGCGCTGAAGTGGACCACAGGGGGAGCACCGGGGGTGCCTTCGGGCCGGGGGTTTTCGGGAATCAGGTTTTCAGGCACATCATTCGGGTCCACACCGGCGGCCAGCAGGGGGCCGGCGCCGAGCAGTCTGCCGAACCGGCGGCCCCGGCCGGTCCCTTCGCCCGATTCATCGCCGCCCTGTTCCTGACCACCCATACCCAAACGGCTGAGCAGCCCGTTGGTGTTGCGGTTTTGCTTGCGGGCAAGCTTTTTGGCATCCACCTCAGCCGGGTCCACCTTGGCTCCTTCAGCCACCTTGGACAGCGGGTCGGATCCAGATTTCTGGGCCCGGGGCAGTTTGGCCATATCTTCGTTGGTGGTGGTTCCAGCCCTCAGCTTCGAACCAAGGCCTTTCAGCCCCTCACCCTGGCCTGCGCCTTGGGGGCCAACCCCGGCGCCCTGGCCCTTGGTGCCGTCACCAGCACCTTTGCTTCCGCCGTTGCCGGCACCTTGCGCGCCGACTCCGGCGCCCAGGCCTTTGGTACCGTCACCGCCACCTTTGTTTCCGCCGTTGCCGGCGCCTTGCGTGCCAACTCCGGCTCCAAGACCTTTGGTTCCGTCGCCGCCGCCCTTGCTGCCACTGTCGCCGGCACCTTTATTGCCGCCGTGGCCTCCACCCAAGCCCTTGGTGCCGTCACCGCCACCTTTGTTTCCACCGTTGGCGGCACCTTGCGCACCGACTCCGCCGCCAAGGCCCTTGGTACCGTCGCCGCCACCTTTGTTTCCACCGTTGCCTGCGCCTTGCGCACCGACTCCGGCACCTAGGCCTTTGGTGCCATCACCGCCACCTTTGTTTCCGCCGTTACCTGCGCCTTGCGCGCCGACTCCGGCACCTAGGCCTTTGGTGCCATCACCGCCACCTTTGTTTCCGCCGTTACCGCCGCCCAGGCCCTTGGTACCATCGCCCCCACCTTTGTTTCCACCGTTACCTGCGCCTTGCGCACCGACTCCGGCGCCCAGGCCCTTGGTACCGTCACCGCCACCTTTATTTCCGCCGTTGCCGGCGCCTTGCCCCTTGGTACCGTCGCCGCCACCCTTGGCACCTTCAGCACCACCCTTGTTCCCAATCAGGCCGGTTTGCACCACCTGGCTGGATGCCTCGGATCCTGCCACAGGCTTCATTTGGGCCAAGGCCTGGTCAATGGTGGCCGACCCGGATTTGGGGGCGGTCGCACCAGCAACCGAGGTGGACGAAGCTTGGGGGACTCCCCAAGACTCGCGCCAATTGACCGGCTTGGCCGGTGTGGCGGCGCTGGCTAACTGCTTTTTCTCCGCCAGTTGCTCGGCATCCGCCACCGTGGGTGCCTGGCGACCCACGCCCAATCCACCCTTGTTGCCACCCAGGCCCAGGCCATTGCCCTTGGTGCCATCCCCAAGGCCCTTGCCATCGCCACCCTTGCCATTCCAACCCTGGCCTCCGCCACGGTTAGGATCGACCGGGGCTTGGGCCCCCGGCGTGCCGCCACGGTGCAGCAGGCCACGCCGTTCCTTGGCGCAGTCATCGCAGGTCCCCTTCCCGCCATGACCGCAGCCTTTGGTTCCGTCCCCGGCTCCAGCGCCTTGGGCGCCAACACCTGCACCTTTGCCAGCTCCCGCGCCAGCCCCTTGCGGCCCGGTCCCACCGCCTTTGCCAGCCCCCGCCCCAGCACCCTGGGCTCCCATACCTTTGGAACCACCCTTGGAACCCGAATCCAGGCCATCCCCTTTGGCCCCGATCGGTTCCAGTGGCTGGGTCAGCGGTGTGGTCGCTGCACTGGCTTCCTTGGCGGGTGCCGCCGGAATGCGCGACGCGGTTCCGTTGGAAACCGTGTCCGACAGCGCGGCCACCTGAGTCGTTTTGGCTGAAGCGGAGGTCAACCCGTTCTGATTGTCAGGGGGAACCGGCACGCCCTTGGGGGGCACCAGACTTTTGCCCCAGGCATAAACCAGTACTTCCCCGGGTTGGCCGTCGCCACCCGTGGGCTGTTGCACCAGGGTCAGGCGCTCCCCGCTGGCGACCGAAACCACTTGGAAGCAGCGGCTGCCATTGGCCAGTTTCCACGAGTGCTGAACCTTGCAGCGCTCCTGCTTGCCACCTTCCAACTCCACCGTGAGATGGCGTTCCTTGGCAGGCGGAGAGCCCGCACCACCCTCGGTGGCCGAACCATTCTGAGCCTTTGCCTGCATCTGGCTGGAGGCCAGGGTGCCAACCAGGGCCCCGAGCCACAAGAAACGGATGGAGCGATACATGGGTCCCAAGCCTCCGCGCCGACAAGCCGGTTCCATGGTCACAAAAAACCACGGGCCGACGGATTCTTACCGGATTTATCGGTCATGCCGGGGCGGACCTTCATGCCGAATTGGCGGGAGAGGCAAGATTTTTGGATTAGATCGCCTGTGCGGGGACTCGCAGACGGGTCAATCGTTTGGAGATGGGCTCAAAACGGTGTAAAACGAAGCCTATTAGCCTGCCTGGAACAGCCAGAATTGCCCAAATCGGGGCCTTTGGCGACTTTCCTTACTTTCTGTTCATTTTATTTTGAAAAAGGTTATCACCATGTCGAGCGATCTGCCGCCCGCCGGGGCCACACCCGAAACCAAATCCGGCCTGGGAACCACCCAATGGCTGGTGCTCACCGTGGCGGCCATCGGCTTCCTGTTCGACACCTACGAACTGTTGATGACCCCGCTCGTGCTGGCGCCGGCGTTGAGCGAACTTCTGGGAGTTCCCCCCAACCACCCGGATGTGACCACCTGGGTGGGACGCGTGCTGTGGATCACCGCGGTGTGCGGCGGTGTCTTCGGGCTGTTGGGGGGCATGCTGATCGACCGGTTCGGCCGCAAGACCGTGATGGTGGCGAGTATTTTCATCTACTCGTTTTCTCCGGTGCTGGCCGGGTTGAGCACCAGTCTGGAATGGCTGCTGTTTTTCCGCTGCGCCACCTTCGTGGGTGTCTGCGTGGAGTTTGTGGCGGCGGTCACCTGGCTGGCCGAGTTGTTCCCCGACAAGCGCACCCGCGAGTTGGCCATCGGCTGGACGCAGGCCTTCGCCTCGGTCGGCGGCCTCTTGGTCACCGGGGTGAGCGCCTTCATCACCAAGTTGGCCAATGAGGGCAAATTGCCGGAACTCCCGGGTGGCATCAGCAGCCAGCCCTGGCGCTACACCCTGATGACCGGACTGCTTCCGGCGATCCCCATCGCCCTGTTGCTGCCGTTTGTTCCCGAATCGCAGGTGTGGAAGCAACGCAAGCTGGCGGGCACGCTGGGCCGGCCCAGCTTCCGCGAACTGTTCAGCCCCGCTTTGGCCCGCACCACCATCGTCGCCACGCTCCTTTCCGCCTGTGCCTATGCGGCCGCGTTCGGAACCCTGCAGGCGACAGTCACCCAAGGCGTTCCCGGCCTCCCGGTCGAACGGCTGGACGAGCCCCGCAAGGAGATGGGTAAGTTGAACAAGGCCAATGCGGCCATCAGCAAGCAGTTGCTGGACATGGAAAAAGGCAGCGACAAGGCCAAGGAGTTGAACAAGGATTTCCTCGGCAACCTCAAGGCTATGAGCAAAATCAACAAGGAGAAGATCCAGCCCGAACGGGAGCGGGTTCAGTTCCTGCAGGAGTTGGGTGGCCTGGGCGGCCGCATACTCCTGGCCCTGGCGTTGGGCTACATCGTCAGCCGCCGCAGGATCCTGCAACTGTTCCAGGTGCCCGGCCTGGTCACCATCCCGCTGGTCTGGTTCTGGGTCTATTTCCAGCAGCCGGAGTATTTCGCCTGGGGTGTTTTCCTGGCGGGTGTCTTCACCGTGGCTCAGTTCAGCTACTTTGGCGAGTACCTGCCCAAGGTGTTCCCCATGCACCTGCGCGGCACCGGTGGCAGCTTCGCCACCAATGTGGGCGGGCGCATGTTCGGCACCTCGGCAGCCCTGCTGACCACCAACATATTGGCACCCAACCTGGGTTCGCTTTCCCCCAAACTGGCCGCCCTGAACACCTTCGAGAAGGTGACCATCGCGGCGGGCATCGTGGGAGCGGCGGTTTTCGCCATTGGCCTGGCCCTCAGCTTCCTGTTGCCCGAGCCTCCCCGGGAAGAGGGCCACGGTTGACCGTTTCCCCGCAATCATTCCGCCATTGATCCTTTCCGAAGCTATCGATCTGGAGAAACCCATGCGTTCTTGCCCAAGCCGGATGATGGTGGCCTTGTTGGTTGGTTGGTTGGCCGCGGGTTGGGCCGCGGGCCAGGGATTGAAGACCGCGCCCGACCGACCGGTTGATGTCAATCACCTGCGGCTTGACCTGAAGATTGACCTGGCCGGCAAGGCGGTAGACTCCCGTGCGACCCTGCAGGTCACCGTGCTGCGCGACTCGCCTGTCATCGCGCTGGATGCGGTGAACTTTCAAGTGACCGGCTGCCAGTGGCTTGCGGAAGGTGCCATGCAGGCGGTGCAGGTCCCCTTTCGCCACGAAAAGGGACGGTTGACCCTCACGCCGCCGGGCGGCTTCAAGGGCGGATCAAAGGCCGCCCTGACCGTCGCCTACCTGGTGAAAAACCCCAAGGACGGGCTGTTCTTCTTCGGCCCCGGGCCCGGCGATGCCGAAACCCCGCTGATGGTGTGGAGTCAGGGCGAGTCGAACGGCAACCGCCACTGGATCCCCTGTCTGGACCACCCGGTGGAACGACAGACCACCGAATTGGTCGCCACCGTGGAGAAGGGCAACGAGGTGCTGTCGAACGGTCGCCTGCTGTCGCGCCGCGACAACGCCGACAATACCACCACCTTCCACTGGCGCCAGGAAAACCCGCACCCCAGCTACCTGGTCACCCTGGTGGCCGGCAAGTTTGATGTGACAGAGGAAAAAGCCGGCGATATCCCGCTGCTTTACTATGTGCCCAAGGGCACCCGGGGGGATGTGGCCAAAACCTTCGGCCGCACCCGCGAGATGATGGAATTCTTCCAGCGCCGTTTCGGCACCCGCTACCCCTGGGAAAAATACGCCCAGGTGGTGGTGGAGCAATTCACATCAGGCGGCATGGAAAACACCTCCGCCACCACGCTGAACGACCGCGTGATGGTCGATGATCGGGCCCTGCTGGACTACGATCCCGACGGCCTGATCGCGCATGAGCTGGCGCACCAGTGGTGGGGTGATCTGGTCACCTGCCGCGACTGGGCCCACCTGTGGCTGAACGAGGGCTTCGCCTCGTTCTCCGAGGTCATCTGGGCGGAACACCACCAGGGTCTGGAAAAGGCCCGATATGACCTGCTGCGCAAGATGCGCTCCGCCTTGGAGGGCGACAGCCGGCCCATCGTCGACCGGCGATACGGCGATCCCCGAGACATGTTCGACAACCGCGTCTACCCGAAGGGCGCCTGGATGCTGCAGATGCTCCGCTCCCGGTTGGGGGAAGAGGTCTTCTGGCAGGGTGTGCGCTCCTGGGCCGAGCGTTACCGCTTCAAGAGCGCTGAGACCGCCGATTTCCGCCGGGTGCTGGAGGAGACCAGCGGCCTGGACCTGGAGAGGTTCTTCACCGAGTTCCTCGAAAAGGGCGGTCATCCGGAACTGAAGGCCGAGGTGACCTACAACGCCGGCACGCGGATGCTGGAAGTGAAACTGGAGCAGGCCCAGAAGAACGAACCCTATGACCTGAAGATCCCGCTGGAGATCATTCTGGAAAACGGACAACGCGTGGTGGAGGTGCTGCCGCTGGCCGAGCGGAAGGCGACAACCCGCATCAAGCTGGACCAGCCCCCTGCGACCTGGGAGTTCGACCCGCACTTCACCGTCCTGGCCGCCTGGACCGAAAAACGCGAGGCGGCGCAATGGGTGGCCCTTGCCAACAAGGGAGGGGTCCATGGCAGGTCGCGGGCCATCGATGCCCTGGGCGCCATGAATGACCAATCCGAGGCTCTGGCCACCTTGGTTGCCCGGGAGAAAGTGCCCGGGTTGGCCGCTGAGGCGGCCGCCGCGCTTGGCCGGCAAAAAGACCCCCAGTCCCTGAAGCGTTTGGTGCAGGCTGTCGCCCTGCCCGAAGCCAAGGTGCGCCGGGCCGCCGTGGAGGCCTTGGGCCGCAAGAAAGCCGATGAGGAGGCCAAAGCCGCGTTGAGAAAAATCCTTGACAACGGCGACCCCTCGGCGGCCGTGGAGGCCTCGGCGCTCCTGGCTTACGCCCGCGTGGGGGGCGCGCCGGCCCAGGCGTTGGCCGCCAAGTACCTCGTGCGCGAATCGCATGGTGAAGTGTTGCGCACCGCCGCGCTCGATGCCCTGGCCGAGACAGGCGGCAACGACGCGGTGGACACGCTGCTGGCCTGGACCGCCCAGGGAAAACCGAGGGCCGCCCGTCTGTCTGCCATGCGGGCGGCAGCTTCGCTTGCCGACAAGCCGGCCGTTTCCGGGGAGAACCGCAAGCGGATCGTCGAGATGTTGATGGCCAGGCTCGATGGCGAGAAGCCGCAGATTCGCCGTGCCGCCGCCTTGGCATTGGACGGTTTGGGCGAGAAGGCCCGCCCCGCTCTCGCCCGGCTGGAACTGGCGGTCAGCGATGATCCCGACAACGCCGTGCGACGGAATGCCGAGAAAGCCCTCCGTCACCTGAACACGAAGTCTGATTCGGGGTCGATGCAGGCGGAAATCCGCAGGCTGAGGGCCGAGGTGGAGGCGCTCAAGCAAAAGATGACCGACCTCGAGGATCCTGACGCGGTGGATTGATGGGCCATCGCGGCTTCACGGATTGCCCGGAGCCGCCTTGTCCTGCGCCGCCTTCACCTTCGCCTCCCAGTTGTCGATCGCCCTCTGGCGGATGCGCCCCAGGGCGCCCTGCCCGTGTTGGGCCTCGATGCGCTGGCGGGTTTGTTCGTTATGCCGGTTCACCTCGGCGCGGAAGGCAGAGTCCTTTTTGCCCGCGGGCAGGTCCATGACTGCCGTGCCCACCCCTAGCTCCGACTGGAGCAATCGCAAATATTCCATGTGCTGGGCCGAATAGGGCAGCGCGGGGTATTCCCACAGCACCAGTGGCCCATCACCTGGTTCCTCTGCGGGCGGGGCAGCCTGCTCACGGGGGCCACGGTGATCCCGGCTGCTGTCGGCGGAATCGGCGCAGCCGGCCATCAGGGCGCATGCGGCCAAAAGGCTTGGGATCCATCGGTCCAAAGGCGTGCCCTCATCCCGGGTTCGCAGGCAGTCGTTCCCATTCCCGGCGGACCTTGTTCAGTCCAATCGCGAACAGCTCGAAATCATCGGCAAGCCGGCGCAGCACACCGGCTTGTTCCGGTTCCGTCTGTTTTTCAAGGTGGCTGGCCAACAGGTAGCTGCGCTTGCCCTCGACGGTGTAATCCAGCAGCACATCCCTCCCCCCGCGGTGGCCCATGCGCCTCAGCCCCTCCGGATAAAGACCGGTCCAGTACAAGGCCAGGTCCCCGGCATGGCGGTACACCTCGCCCCGGGCCATGCCCTCGGGCAATTCGTCCGCCACCAGCAAGACCGAATGCAGGTCATCACCCTCGGGGTGGCCACCGGCGCCCAAGCGACGCATTGCCTTCATCGACACGAATCGGGCCAGCAGGTCAGACAGGTAACCAATCACCCGTGTTTCCCCCAGGCCGAATTCCTGCAAAAAAGTCTGCTCAGTCAGGCCCGCGAAAAAGCGGGACAGCTCATCGACTGGATTGTGGGGCATAAACGCCCCCGCATGGGCCGGTGACATGACTCGCTCCTCCTGGCGTGTGGGGAGGGAAGACCGGTAAGGGAAATCGAATGATACCAGTGGGTAATAAAACGCGCCGGGGCGGGTCAACCCCGCCCCGGCGCGCGGGGTTTGCATTCTTGGTACGCCCTGCACCCTCCGAAGGTTTGGCGCGTTTGGTCAGGCTTAGCGGTTGTTTTTGCCGCCATCGCCGCCGGCCCCGGCACCGTCCCCGGCGCCTCCGGGAAGTCCGCCACCCATCGGCGCGGTCGCACCGGCGTTGCGGATGGCCGCCGTCACTTCCTTCAGGCGATCATCGTACAGTTTTTTGGATTCCTTACGGTCTTCACTGGTCTCATCCTGGGCGCTGTTGCGGGCCATTAGCTTCCCTTCGGGCGACAGGAAGATCACCTCGGTCCAGGTGCCAGGGAGGCTCTTCTCAGCGTCGGCGGTCGATGTGAGGCCGGATCGCTTCGGTTCATCGATCCGCTCGGATCGCACCTGCTCACCCTTGCGGATCACCCGCTCGTGGCTGAAGTAAGGCCCCTCGATATCAGCCAGCAGGAGGTCTTTGCCCTGACCGGGGCCCAGCGGGAGGTTCACGGTCGGTCGGTTGGTGACCTTGTCCCGCGCGTTGTTCTGGTGCAGGTAACTCAGACCATGCACAGCCCGGCTCCAGGTCGGCACCCCGCCAACCGGAACCGGCGGGCCGCCCACATAATCGCCTTTGCGTACCTTCAGGCGGGGAATGACTACCCATTGGCCCACTTCCACTGGCTCCGTGCCGCCCACGGTGGCTTTCTCCACCCATTGGTGCACCTCGAGCGAGGCGACATTGCTCACATCAGCCGCCACCGGTGAAGCTGCGTAATACAGGTGCTCCGATGGGGAGACTATGGGCGGAAGTTCGCGCCAGGCGTTGTCGTCGCCGGGAACCTCAAGGGGCTTGGCGTAGCTTTCCAGGGCCACATCGGGCCTTTGGTAGTTCGGGTTCTGAAGGATGACCCGCATGCGGTACTTGTAGATTTTGCCGCTCTCGACTGTGAAGTCCATCACACGGACAAGGACGTCATCCGCTGGGGGCAGATCGGCCAACGAGCCGGCGCCAGCCATGCCCCCGGGGCCACCCATGGCACCCATGCCGGGCATGGCTCCCATACCGGGCATGCCACCCATGCCGGGGGGGCCGCCGGGCTTGCCGCCACCCATCGCGGCAGGCCCGCCCATGCCAGGCATGCCACCCATGCCGGGGGCTCCGCCGGGGAAGCCGCCGCCACCGGGCTTGCCGCCCATGCCCATCATGCCACCACCCATGCCCATCATCCCGCCGGCGCCCTCGCCGGGGCCACCCATGCTTCCCATGGACGCTACATCCTCCTCGCTTCGGTCCAACAGGCTGCGGCGGCGCTTGCGTTGTTCCGC